>JACLAD010012847.1_pt1 | contig 20516 bp, 19 predicted proteins | sample 8027901 | NCBI WGS metagenome assembly JACLAD01 (sample SAMN15725071, study PRJNA655200) | protist metagenome | isolation source: fluorescence activated cell sorting (FACS) single amplified genomes of... | place: Spain: Blaines Bay Microbial Observatory, Mediterranean Sea | collected 2016-07-05 | reverse complement strand
CATGCAGCAGCTGGCCCGCTACGATGCATCCCTTCCCCCAGAGAAAAGGCTATCTCATGCCCCAGACCAACCCGCCCTCTCCGATCGAACCGCTGAAGCACGACAGCCTCATGCTGTGGAAGATGGACATGATGGATGGCAAGATCGACAAGCTGATGCCGGTGCGCGATCTGCTGGATACGGAGACCGACCCGCCTGGGCACGGCATGCTGATCCGCGTCCACACCGTGTTGAAGAACGTGCAGGAAGAGCTGCAGGTGATGCAGGCGGACCGCGCCGCGCTCGCGAAAGCGATGGACGCCCAGCAGGAGAAGTTCGGGCGGATGCAGCGCATGCTGGAGCAGATGACCGAACTCATGGGCGCCGAACTCAGCGACTGACCGTGGCCATGCGCCTGCGACAGCTCGGGCATGCTTTCAGGCGCAAACAAGGGCGGCTGCTCCGCATCGAGCATCGGCCTGATGGGGCGGTCATCGCGGTGGTGCAATGGTCCGGAGGAGGCGATGGCGGCGAGATCGAAAGCCATGTTCTGGGTCAACGTATCGAAAGGCCGCCCGCCGACACCGCTCCCGATCAGAAGGATTTCGACATCCCGTTCGGCGGACAAGGTTTGCCAAACGAGACGTGACGACGGGAACCAGCGGCGCGAAGTCGCGTGCCTCGCCCGAACAACACCGCCGCTCGTTCAGCAACCGGAGTCCCCATTCATCGCTGGCCAGCAACCCCCTACCGTCGCCGGGGCCCGATCCTCAGTCGGGCCCTCCCCGGAACAGATGCGTTTGTTCGGGGCGGAAGGTCAGGCTGACCTCGCGGCCGCGCTCGAACACCGCATCCTCGGACAGCGCCGCGATCAGCGGGCTGCCGTCGTTCAGCTCGAGATCGACCACCGTTTCGGAGCCCAGCCGTTCGGTCAGCTTGACCTTGCCGTGCAGCCTGCCCTCCGCGGGGTCCAACGAGGGGTGCAGGTATTGCGGCCTGAGGCCCAGCACCAGCTTTTCGCCCGCGCGCACCGCATCGAGGCCGCAGGGCAGCTCGATCGGATCGAGCGCAGGGTTCTTCACCACCGCCGCGCCCGCGCGCGCCTCGGTCACCTCCACCTCGATCAGGTTCATCGAGGGCGCGCCGAGAAACTTGGCGACGAAGAGGTTGGCCGGATTGTGATAAAGCTCCATCGGTGCGCCGATCTGCTGCACCACGCCCTCCTTCAGCACCACGATCTTGTCGGCCAGCGTCATCGCCTCGACCTGGTCATGGGTGACGTAGATCATCGTGGTCGCAAGCTCCTTGTGAAGCCGCCCGATCTCCATCCGCATGTCCATCCGAAGCGCCGCGTCGAGGTTCGACAAGGGTTCGTCGAACAGGAACACCTCCGGCTTGCGGGTGATCGCCCGCCCGATGGCGACGCGCTGGCGCTGGCCGCCCGAAAGCTGAGAAGGGCGCCGATCGAGCAGATGCTCCATCTGCAAGATGCGCGCGGCCTCGGTGACGGCGGCGTCCTTCTCGGCCCGGGACGCCTTGGCGACGGTCAGGCCGAAGCCGATGTTCTCGCGCACCGTCATGTGCGGGAAGATCGCGTAGGACTGGAACACCATCGCGATGCCCCGCTCCTTGGGCTGGATCTCGTTCACCACGCGGCCGCCGATTTCGAGCTCTCCGCCCGAGATCGTCTCCAGCCCCGCGATCATGCGCAAAAGCGTGGACTTGCCGCAGCCGGAGGGGCCGACGAAGACGACGAACTCGCCATCCTCGATGTCGATATCCACGCCCTTGATCACCTCCGTCGCGCCAAAGCGCTTGCGGATGTTCTTCAGCCTGACCGTCGCCATGTCCTATTTCCCCCTGTCGCCGGGCGCGATGAAGAGAAGACCGTCGTCGTCGACCCCGAGCGGCACCGGGTCCATCACGTAGCCGCCGAACGCCGCCTTGCCGCCATCGGCAAAGCCCATGATGACGAGGCCGGCCTCGGTCTCCAGCACCCTGGCTGCGTAACGGTAGCAGGGCAGGTCGCCATCGAGGAAACCGGGCGCCACCGTCCAGGGCCCGCGCACGTCGTCGGCCATGAGGTAGTGATTGCCGGTCACGGGCGGCGTGCCCGCCCTGGCCTTGCGGTCTTCGGACCAATGCTCTTCGGCCGTGCAGAACAGGCAGTAGTACCTGGAGCCCAGCTTGAAGATCTGCGGCACTTCGAGCTGGCCGTAATCGCCAACGAAGACGGGGGGCTGCAGCGTCCATTCGTAGAGGTCGGGCGAGGTGGCGAAACCGATGGCGCCGCCGGCATTGGCCTCCTCGATACCGGGCGCGCGGGCGGTGAAATACATCAGGTAGCCATCGCCATCCGGGTCCTTCATCACGAAGGGATCGCGCATTGCCCGGTCATGCCAATGGCCGACGGCGTGCTCGGTCTCGTAATGGGCGGCGTTCGGCCCTTCCATGTCGAGGCACAGCCCCGAGCCGACGCGCTCCCAGACATGCATGTCGGTCGAGGTGGCATGGCCGATGCGCTGGTAGAGGCCCTTCTCGGCCGAGCCGCCCCCCGTATAGAACAGGTGCCAGATGCCGTCCGGCCCCTGGATCACCGATCCGGTCCAGGTGGTGGTGTCGTCCCAGGCGGGTTTGGGGGCGGGGGCGAGGCAGGTGCCCTTGTGCTCCCAGTTGATCAGGTCGTCCGAGACGGCGTGGCCTTGGGTCACGTTGAAATGGCGCAGGTCCGGGTCGCCGAGCGATTTGTCGGCTTGCAGGAAATAGCCGTGCCAGCGCTGCCCGTCATGGGCGTACCAGCTGTCCCAGATCCATTTGTCGTCGAGTGCGAGAGGCATGTCGTGTCCTTGAGAATGAGGAGGCTCACCCCTTCACGCCGGTGGAGGCGATCGAGGAGATGAAGGCGCGTTGCAGCATGAGGTAGAAGATCAGCACCGGCAGGGTGATCAGCGACAAATAGGCCATGATCTCGCCCCAGGCGCGGTTGAGCTGGAAGAAATACTGCAGGCCGACCATGACGGGGCGGTAGGTTTCCTCCTGCACCACCATCAGCGGCCAGAGGTACTGGTTGTACATCACCAGGAACTTCAGGATCGCTGCCGTCGCCAGCACCGGCCCGGCGAGCGGCATGACGACCCGGCGGTAGATCATCCACCAGCTCGCCCCCTCGACCCGGGCGGCCTCGATCAGCTCGCGGGGCAGATCGCGGAAATACTGCACGAAGAGAAAGATGGTCAGCCCGTCGGCGGTCCAGGGCAGGATCTGCACCTGGTAGGAGTTGAGCCAGCCGATGCTGAACCCGTCGAGCCCGATCCATGGCAGCTGGTTCACGATGAGCAGAAGCGGGATGGCGATGGTCTCGAACGGCACGATCAGCGTGGCGAGGATGATCGACAGCACCAGCCCCTGGCCGCGCCATTCCATGAAGACGAAGGCGAAGCCCGCAAGCGAGCAGACCAGAAGCGACAGCAGCACCGTCACCCCCGTCACCAGCACCGAGTTGAAGACGAAGAGCCCCACGGGGGCGCGCTCGAAGGCCGCGACGTAATTGTCGAGGCTGATGTCGCCCACCGGCAGGAAGGCCCGCAGGCTGGCGGTGTCGGCCAGAAGCTGCTGGTCTGGCTTGAGCGAGCTGACCACCATGAAGACCAGCGGAAAGATGAAGATCAGCGCGATCAGGCCCAGCACGAGGTAGCGGGTGGCGAGGCGCAGCCCGCGGTTGGAGGGATCGATCACGGCCATCAGCTCTTCTCCCGCGTCAGGAATCGCTGGATCAGCGAAATGGACAGGACCAGAAGGAACAGGAAGACCGAGATGGTCGAGCCGCCCGAGATGTCCTGCTTGCCATAGCCGCGCTCGACCGCCTGGAAGACGATGGTCTGCGTGCTGTCGAGCGGCCCGCCGCCGGTCATCACGTCGATCTGCGCAAACAGCGCGAAGGCCTGCATGGTGATCACGATCAGGATCAGCACGGCGGTGTTCCTGAGCCCCGGCCATGTCACGTAGCGAAAGGCCTGCCAGCGCGAGGCGCCCTCGATCTCGGCCGCCTCGTAGAGCGTCGGGCTGATGGTCTGAAGCCCGGCAAGCCAGATCACCATGTGAAAGCCGACGCCCTGCCAGATCGACATCGCCATGATCGCGGGCAGCGCCGTGTCGGGGTTGCCCAGCCAGTCGATCGGTTCGAACAGGCCGAATGTCAGCCCTTGCAGCATGGTGTTCAGTAGGCCGTCATTGCCGTCATAGATGAACCGCCACAGCAGCGACACCACGACGATCGAGATCACCACCGGCATGAAGTAGATGGCACGAAAGACGTTGATGCCCCTGAGCCTCTGGTTGATCAGCAGCGCGAGGCCGAGCGCCAGGGCCGCCTGAAGGGGGGCCACGACAAGCATGAATTGCAGCGTGTTGACCACGGCGGTCATGAACACCACGTCGCGCGCCAGAAGCACCAGCCGGTCATCGCCCCATTGCAGGCTCGTCCATTCGCGCATGCCGTCGAGATGCGGGTAGTCGGGGTTGTTCCGGGTGAAGTTGCGCAGCCGCGGATACTCGATCGCGCCATCCTCGTCGCGCAGAACGGCGCCCGCCTCGTCGCGCTCGGGCTCGAGGGTGAACACGCCCAGGCCCATCAGCTGGCGATAATTGTCGAAGCCCACCCATTCGGTCGGGTTGGGCGAGATCAGGCGCTGGTTGGTGAAGGACAGGCCGAAGGCGAAGAAGAACGGCAGGACGATGAAGACCGCGATCAGGCCGAAGCCCGGAAACGCCATCGCCCAGCCGGCGCGGTTCGACTGCGTCAGCTTGGATCGGGACATGGGAGGGACCTCCTGGGAAGGGTCCGGCCCCCCTCGGGGTGGAAGGGGGCCGGTGGGGAGGGTCAGTGGCCGTAGCCGGAGTTGCGCTCGATATTGGAGTCGATCTCGTCCACCGCCGCATCGAGCGTGTCGACAACGTCAGCGCCGTTGGCGATGTCGGCCAGCGCCTTTTCGAAGACCTTGGCCGCCACCACGTAGCCGGGCGATACCGGCCGCAGCTTCGCCTGTTCCTCGGAGAGTTGGTAGAACACCGCCAGGGGGCCGCCCTCCTTGTAGTTCTCGGTCATTTCGGCGGCGGTGGGCGTGGCGGGAATCAGGCCGATCCCGTCCGAGAATGCAGCCAGATACTCGTCTTGCAGCGCAAACTCGATGAAGGCCGCGGCGCCCTCAGGATGCTCGGACGTGGCAGAGACACCGAACTGCCAGCTCGAGGCACCGATCACCGGGCCATTGCCGAAATCGGGGGCCGGCAGGAACAGCGTATCCTCTCCGAATTCGTCGAGAATGGTCTTCGCGGCCCAGTTGCCATTCCAGCTGATCGCATATTTGCCATCGATGAAGCCGCCATCGCGATCGGCAGGGTCCTGGCTGGTGCCGGGCGCAAGATCACGCTCGAACAGCGATTGCCACCATTCGCCGAACTCGATCGCCGCATCGCCGTTCAGCGCGCCTTCGGCGGTCGTGTAGCTTTCGCGATCGACGATGTCGCCGCCGAAGCTTTGCAGGAACGGGCTGAAGGCATAGGGATACCATTCACCGGCCGCCGACATGCCGAGATCGAGCGGATAGGCGAAATCGCCGCTCTCCTTGAGCGTCACCAGGGCCGTGTCGAATTCTTCGCGGGTCCAGGGCTCTTCCAGCGTCGGGATGCGGATGCCGTGCTCTTCGAGGATGCTGCGGCGCGAAATCATGGCCACGGCGGCATCCCACAGCCCGATGGAATAGAGCTCGCCGTCCCAGATGCCCTTGGTGCCGGGCAGGAAATCCTCGATGAGACTCTCGTCGATCTGCAGCGGTTGCAGGTAGCCCGACCAGGCCCAGTTGGGCATGACGGGGCCGTCGACATCGAGAATGTCCGGAAGGTTGTCCGCCAGGGCGGCAGCAATCACGCTGTCATTGTAGCTGCCCTCGGGAAAGCTCTGCAGGCTGACCTCCCATTCGTCCTGGCTGCCGTTGAAGTCGCTGACGATGCGATTGATGATCTCGCTTTCGACTTCGTTGCCGGCGCCGTGGTACCACATGCTCAGCTCGGTCTGGGCGGCCGCACCGGTGGCGAAAGTGGCGGCAAGGATCGTGCCGGCCAGCAGTGTCGTTCTGGTCATCTTGGGGTCTCCTCCCTGTTGGGTCTCAGTGCTCCGTCACCGAGGCGCGCCAGCGCACCGGCCCGGAAATCAATTCGGGGGCGTGCTGCTCCCTTTCGCCGCGGATCAAGGCCAGCAGGCGGCGTGCCGCCGTCTCGCCGATGCCGCGGTAATTCAGCTCCACCGTCGTGAGGGGCGGATAAAGCGTTTCGGAAATGACGCGGTGATCGTCGTAACCCGCGACCGATATCTGCTCGGGCACCTTCAGGCCGCGCGCGCGCAGGATGCCATAGACCCGCATCGCCAGCTCGTCGTTGCCGCAGCAGATGACGCTCGGTGGCACGGGCAGGGCCAGCAGCCGGTCGAGCACAGCGGAAAGGCGCGTCACCTCGCCGTTCTCGTCCGCGTAGCCGGGGGCGATCAGCGCCGGATCGCAGGCGATGCCGGCCGCCTCCAGCGCTTCGCGGTAGCCCTGACCTCGCAAGCCGGCGGCGATCATCTCCGGGGGCAATGTCAGATATGCGATACGATGATGGCCAGCGGCGATCAGCCGTTCGACCAGCGCCCGCTGGCCTGCGCGGTCGTCGGGCACGACAGCCACTCGGCCGTCGAGATCGTAGCAATTCGCGAGAACCAGCGGGACACCTTCGGTGCGGGGCAGATCGACCTGCCGATGGGAGCCGGCCACGTAGAGCAGCCCCTCGACCTGATGCTGCGCGAAGGTTGCCACGAGGTCCGGCACCTTTTCATCGCGCCCGCCGGTATCGGCAATCATCAGTGTCATTCCCGTTTCCGCCATGACCTTCTGGATCGCCTGCACGATGAGCAGGTCTGGCAGGCCTTGCGGCTGACCATCCGTGCCCCGCGAAATCGCTCCGGTGATCAGCCCCACGAGGCCTGATCGGCTGGACCGCATCATGCGGGCCGCATTGGAGGGCCGGTAACCGAGTTGGTGAATGGCCGCCTCCACCGCCTCCCGGGTACGCGGGCCGACCGGCGCCTCGCCATTGATCACCCGTGAGACCGTTTTGGGCGAAACACAGGCCTTCTTGGCGACATCATATATGGTGGCCACTGGCTTTCCTCGCTGCCGGTTCTCGCATCTTCCGGTTGTGCTACAGAATCGTTGACACCGGTGTCATGACACTGATGTCATAGCTAAAGGCGCACCGCCGGGTCAAGCCGTTTCCTAGCGGGGTTCAGCGTGGATCAGTGAGAAATGATGACCGGTGACGGTGGGTATGGATTCGAATTGACCCGGGTTTCGCCAAAAGGTCGAACATAGCCTTGGAGGTGCAAACATATTGTTTTTTGCTGAGTGATCGCCAATGCAAATAGCGGATCTTGCCTGCCTGCCGTCGGTGAATCCCTGGCCGTCAGGGGCTCATCGGACGACGGCGCCTGCCGTCCTGCCCATGCGGCCTTCGGCGATTCATGCAGCCATGCCGCGACGAAGTGAATCAGAGTCGATCGCAGGCGAGATATCCGAATGAATCTCCTTCATCCGGGAAATGGCGCCAAAGCGCCTTGCAGTCCCAATGCCCCATATAAAAGGGAACACAATGTTGAACAGATACCTCACCGCTCTCGGCTTCATTGCCATCGCGTCATCCGTTCAGGCCGAAGAGGTCACGGTCGCCAGCTATAACATCAAGCATGGACAGGGGATGGACGGGTCGATCGATCTGTCCCGTCAGGCCGATGTTCTGGTTGCGCTCGATGCCGACCTCATTGCGCTTCAAGAGGTTGATTTCGTTACCCAGCGCAGCGGCCTCGTCAACCAGGCCGCACGCCTTGCAGAACTGATGTCGGAGAAAACGGGTAGCGATTGGCGTCACATCGAAGCTCCCGCAATCGAATTTGAAGGGGGCTCTTACGGGAATGGCCTGCTGTTCGACGACGGCTCAATGGATCTGATCGATCACAGGGTCGTCTCCTTGCCGGGATCGCCCGAAGGAGATGGCGCGCGATCTGCGGCGCTGGTTCATCTTGGCTTCGGCGAGGGGAAGGAGCTATTGATTGCAGCAACCCACCTGACTCATTTGAATTCTGTCACCGAAGAAAACAACACTCTTCAAATCGCATCGCTCGAGGCGCTCGATCAGGCCATGACGGGTGATCTGCCTTCTGTAATAGCAGGAGATTTCAACGCATCCGCCAATGAAGAGGATGCCGTCAACTTCGACACGATGGCAGCTCTCGACGGCTTGGCATGGCGCGTCGATAGCCCGAGGGACGGCAGAAGCATGTCCGATGGCGACCCTATCGTGATCGACTACATCGTCTCGAAGAATGCCGAAACCTGGGAGGTTGTGGATGCCGATATCTTCAATGAAGAAGGCGCAATCGAAGCCTCCGACCACTTTCCGGTGAGCGTTACATATAGATTGGCCGATTGATATAAACCGCAGTGGTATATTTTCGGATTGGCGGCGATATGGGCGAGGCCGGACGGGGATGCCCGCCTTGCGTTATCTCGCCCACATGCCCTGAACCACTGGGATGCCTCTGAAACGAGGCATCCATGCCATCAGCAGATCCCGTCCACGATGGTGCCGCACGCCTCCAGCTCATGGGTGAGCAGGGTGACCGAGGCGCGCTGCCCCGGCGCGATGCGCCCCAGATCGGCCCCCAGCCCGAGCGCCTCGGCCGGGGTGGTCGAGGCCATCCGCAGCGCCTGCGCCCGACGCGCGCCGCCAAGACGGCACATGTTGCGCACCGCCTCGTCCATCGCCAGATGCGCGCCCGCCAGACGACCCTCCGCGTCGGCGAGACGCCCGTCCTTCTGGGAAATGGTCTTGCCATTGACCGTGAAGCTCGCCTCGGGCGCATCCAGCGTCGCCATCGCATCGGTGACCAGACACAGCCGCCGCTCGGTCATGACCTTCAGCGCCAGCCGCAGATTGGCCGGATGCACGTGGATGTCGTCGGCGATGATCCCGGCAAAGAGCCGGTCGTCATCAAAAAGAGACCCCACCACGCCGGGCGCGCGGCCCATGATCTGCGACATGGCGTTAAACAGATGCGTGCCGCCGCCGAGCCCCTCATCGGCCGCGCGGCGCATCGCGGCGTGATCGGCCTCGCTGTGTCCGGCAAAGACCGTGAGCCCCGCCTCGACCAGCCGCGCGATTGCGCCCGGCGGCGCTTCCTCCGGCGCGAGGGTGAGCAGGAACGGCCCGCCCACGCCCTCGCAGAGCGCGGCAAGATCGTCTTCCGAGAAGCGCTGCACCGCCGAGGGCGGGTGGATGCCCGGTCGCGCGGGCGACAGGAACGGCCCTTCGAGATGCAGGCCGAGGATCCCCGGCTCGGCCTCGGCCAGCGCCTCGCGCACCGTGTGCATCGCGGCGCGATAGCCCGTGCCCGGCGCGGTGATGAAGGTCGGCAGGATATGCGTCGTGCCGCCGCGCCGGGCGGCGCGGATCATGCGGCGCAGGGTGTCGCGCGTCGGCGCGTCGTTGAACATCACCCCGCCGCCGCCATTGATCTGCAAGTCGATGAAGCCCGGTGCCGCCACCGGCGCGCGCAGCACCCGGCCCGGCGGCGCATGGGCGGCTTCGGTGATGTCGTGGATGCGGCCCTTGCGGATCACGATGGCCCGGTCGGCGCGCGGCTGCTCCGTCTCGCCGTCGAACAGCGCCTCGGGCAGCAGGATCAGGTCGGTTTCGTCAGCCAAGCGGCACCTCCTGCCCTTTCGGGTGAACGGTCTCGTAATATTGCCGCAGCTCCAGATCGGCGGCGGCCTCGGTGTCGAGCACGATGGTCGCGCGGGGGTGCATCTGCAGCGCCGAAGCCGGGCAGCGGGCGCTGAGCGGGCCTTCGGCCATCGCCGCCACCGCCGCCGCCTTCTTCGCCCCCGTCGCCAGCAGCACGGCGTGACGGCTGCGCAGGATCGTGGCGATGCCCATGGTGATCGCAAAGCGCGGCACCGTCTCGTCCGGCCCGAAGAAGCGCGCATTGGCCTCGCGGGTGGCAAGGGTCAGCGTCTTGACCCGGGTGGGCGAGGCCAGCGAGGAGGAAGGCTCGTTGAAGCCGATATGGCCGTTGCCGCCGATGCCGAGCAGTTGCAGGTCGATCCCGCCCGCCTGCGCGATCGCGGCGTCATAGCGCGCGGCCTCGGCGGCGGGGTCCTCGGCGTCGCCGCGCGGCAGGTGCGTGCGCGCGGGGTCGAGCCCGAGCGGGCCGAACAGCCGCTCGGCCATGTAGGTGTGGTAGGATTGCGGATGCTCCGGCGGCAGGCCGACATATTCGTCGAGGTTGAAGCTGGTCATCTCGTCGAGCGCGATCTCGCCCGCGCGGGCGCGCTCCACGAGCCTTTCATAGACCGGCTCCATCGTGCCGCCGGTGGCCAGCCCGAGGACGGTCTGTGGATTGTCGGTCAGGGTCTGCGCGATGATCTCAACGCAGCGCGCCACGGCGGCGGCGGGATCGGGCAGGATCAGGATCTTCATGGTCTCATTCTCTTCGTGGAACCGGCGGCCATCGGCGCGCCGGGGTTTTTACAGGTGGCCCGGTGGGTGGACGGGCCTGGCGGCGCGGGCCCCGCCGCTTCAGGCAAGCCGCCCTCCCTCGGCGTCGAACAGGAAGGCCTGCGCCGGATCGAAGCCCATGGCAATCTCTTCGCCCACCCGCGCCCGGTGCTGGCCGAACATGCGCAGCGTCGCCTGCTCGCCCGAGCGGGTGTCGACCACGATGTTGGTGTCGCCGCCAAGCTGTTCGACATGGGCGACGGTGCCGCGGATCGGTCCTTCGGCCTCGGGCCGCAGATGCTCGGGGCGGATGCCGAGTACCGCGCCCTCCGGCGCCTCCGCCACGGGGGCGAGGAAGTTCATCGACGGCGCACCGAGAAACCCCGCGACGAAGCGGTTGGCGGGGTTGTTGTAAAGCTCCATCGGCGCGCCGACCTGCTCGATCCGGCCCGCGCGCAGCACCACGATCCGGTCGGCCAGCGTCATCGCCTCGGTCTGGTCGTGGGTGACATAGATCATCGAGGCGCCGAGCGTGCGGTGCAGCTGCGCGATCTCGATGCGGGTGTTCATCCTGAGCGCCGCGTCGAGGTTCGACAAGGGCTCATCGAACAGAAACAGCTGCGGCTGGCGCGTCACCGCCCGGCCGATGGCGACCCGCTGGCGCTGCCCGCCCGAGAGGTCCGAGGGGCGGCGGTCGAGATAGGGGCCGAGCTCCAGCATCCGCGCGGCCTCGGTAATCCGCTCCTCGATCACCGCCTTGGGCTGGCCCTCCTGCCTGAGCCCCAACGCCATGTTGCCGCGCACGTCCAAGTGCGGGTAGAGCGCGTAGCTCTGGAACACCATGGCGATGCCGCGCTTGGCGGGGGACGTGCGCGTCACCTCCGCCCCGCCGATCTCGACCCGGCCCGATGTCGCATCCTCCAGCCCCGCGATGACTCGCAGAAGCGTGGACTTGCCGCAGCCCGAGGGGCCGACGAAGACGACGAATTCGCCCTCCTCGACCTCCAGATCGATGTCGTGCAGCACCTGCACCTTGCCGAAGGACTTGGTCACGCGGTCGAGCTTGAGGGCGGTCATGGGGTGTCCTCCAGTGTGACGGGCCGACCGCTGCGGATGCTTTCATCGGCGGCAAGGCAGATCCTCAGGCTGGTGAGCGCGTCCTGCATGTGACGCGCGAGGTCGATATCCTCGTCGATGGCGCGGATCAGATGCGCCTGCTCGGCGTCGCACAGCGCCTGATGGCCGGGCTCGTCCGGCATCTCGATGGTCTCGTCATGGCCGGGCCGATGCACGAGGATCGCGCCGACCTTGGTATGGCCGTCGACATCGTCCGAGGCACCCTTGTTGCCCTCGGTGATGGACACGGAACCGTTCGGCGAGACGATGTCCTTCACGAAGCTTGCCGTCTCCGACATCATCGGCCCCCAGCCCGCCTCGTACCAGCCGACCGAGCCATCCGCGAACACCACCTGGAACTGGCCGTAATTATACATGCCCTCGGGGATCTCCGCGCTGAGCCTGAGCCCCATGCCATGCACCCGGACGGGCCGCGCATCGGTGATCTGGCACATCACGTCAACGTAATGCACGCCGCAATCGACGATGGGCGATGTGGTCTGCATCAAGGTCTTGTGGGTCTCCCAGGTCGGGCCAGAGGATTGCTGGTTGAGGTTGAGCCGGAAGACGTAAGGCCCGCCCAGGCCCCGCGCCTCCTCGATCAGCCGCCGCCAGCTCGGGTGATGGCGCAGGATGTAGCCCACGACCAGCTTGCGCCCGGTCTCCTTCGCGCAATCCACCACGCGGGCGGCATCCGCCACGGTGGTGGCGAGCGGCTTTTCGACGAAGACATGCGCGCCCGCCCGCATCGCGGCGCAGGCGTAATTGGCATGGCTGTCGGAATAGGTGGCGATGACGACGATGTCGGGGCGTGTCTCGCGCAGGGCCGCGTCGTAATCGGTAAAGAGCGGATAGGCGGCGAGCGCCTCCGGCAGGGCGCGGGACGAGCGGTTCACCAGCCCCACGATCTCGGCTTGCGGATGGGCGTGGTGGGCCAGCGCATGGCTCAGCCCCATGTTGCCAAGCCCCGCGATGAGGACGCGATGGGTCATTTGACGGCTCCCGAAGTGATGCCGCGGATCAGTTGCCGCGAGAAGATGACATAGAGGACCAGCACCGGCAGGATCGCGAGGCTGAGCGCCGAGAGAACCGCGTTCCAGTCGGTCACGAACTGGCCGATGAAGACCTGTGAGCCCAAGGTGAGCGTCTTCACCTCCTCGGCCGGGGCGAGGATCAGCGGGAACCACAGATCGTTCCAGATCGGGATCATGTTGAACACCGCCACCGTCGCCATGGCGGGCCGCACCAGCGGCAGCACGAGGCGGAAGAAGATCTTGTATTCGCTGAGCCCGTCGATGCGGCCGGCGTTCTTCAGATCGTCCGAGACCTGCCGCATGAACTCCGACAGGATGAACACCGCGAGCGGCAGGCCTTGCGCGGTATAGACGAGGATCAGCGCCCAGAGCGTGTTCACCAGCCCCGTCGCCACCATCATCTGCAGGATCGCCACCGTGCCAATGCGGATCGGGATCATGATGCCGAGCGCGAGATAGAGCCCCATCAGCATGTTACCGCGAAACCGGTATTCGGCCAGCGCGAAGGCGGCCATGGCGCCGAGCAGCAGGATGAAGAACAGCGAGGCGACGGTGACGATGAAGGAGTTCTGGAAATAGAGGAAGAAATCCCCCTGCTTCATCACCGTCTGGTAGCCGATCAGGCTGAAGCTCTCGGCATCGGGCAGCGCCAGCGGCTCGCGGAAGATCGCGCGGCGCTCCTTGAAGCTGTTGACGACGATGACAAAGACCGGAAACAGCGCGATCAGCGTATAGGCGATGAGCGCGGCATGGGCCGCGACCGAGTTGAGCGGGGTGTGACGTGCGGTGGACATGACGCCTCCTCAAAGCTGGTAGCGGCGGATCCGGGTCTGGATGCCGAAGAGGTAGAGGCAGACCCCGATCAGGATCACCGCGAACATCGCCGAGGCGATGGCCGAGCCCATATGCGGATCACCGAGCTGAAGCTGGAAGCCGAAGAAGGTGCGGTAGAGGAAGGTGCCGAGGATGTCGGTCGAGAAATCCGGCCCCGCCAGCGCGCCCTGTGCGGCATAGATCAGGTCGAAGGCGTTGAAATTGGCCACGAAGGTCAGGATCGAGATGATGCCGATCGAGGGCAGGATCAGCGGCAGCTTGATCTTCCAGAAGGCCGAGATCCCGGTGACCCCGTCGCATTCGCCCGCCTCGAGGATCTCGTCGGGGATCGACAGGAGGGCGGCATAGATCAGCATCATCGGGATGCCGACGAACTGCCAGACCGAGATCAGCGCCAGCGTGGTGAGCGCCGTCTCCTCGCGCCCCAGCCACGGCGCGAAGAGCGATCTGAGCCCGACCGCGTCGAGCATCCCCGGCGCGATGCCCCAAATCGGCGAGAGGATCAGCTTCCACGCGAAGCCCACGATCACGAAGGAGAGGATCGTCGGGATGAAGATCGCCGAGCGGTAGAAGCCCGAAAAGCGCAGCCGCGGGTTCGACAGGATCGCGGCGAGCGCGATGCCGATCGGGTTCTGCACCGCCATGTGGATGAGGAAGAACCAGAAATTGTTGATGAGCGCGTTCCAGAACTGGCGTGACCAGTTCGGATCGCCGAACAGCGTGCGGAAATTCTTCAGCCCGACGAAGACCCGCTCCCCCTCGATTTCATCGTAAAGCGCGAGCCGCAGCGTGTCGAACAGCGGCAGGATCATCACCGCCGTGTAGACCAGCACCGCCGGCGCGAGAAAGACGACGATGTGCCAGCGGATCTTGGGCGCATGCGAAGAGGCGGCTGTGCCGGGCATGGAAGATCTCCTGTGGGGGGGAAGGGCAAGGGCCGGGCGCGCGCGGGCGCCCGGCGGGGCGTTCGGGTTACGGCTTGGGTTCGTACCAGCTCGCAAGCCCCTCCTGCAGGCGCGCGCCCGCATCAGCGGGGGTTTCCGCGCCCTTGATCACCTGCGCCGAGGCGTTCCAGGTCTCGTTTTCGAGGTTCGGCGTGCCGCGCGACAGGATCTGGTAGGTCGAGCGGATGGTCGAGTTGCACTCCTGCCGCCAGCTGGCGAACTCCTGCGCCAGCGGGTCCTCGATCTCGACCGGGGTGTCCGAGAGCGGGAAGAAGCCCGGCAACGCGTTAGCGTAGAGCGTGGCGAATTCGGGCGAGGCGACCCAGTCGAGGAAGGTCTTCGCCGCCTCGGGATGCTCGGTCGCGGCGTTCATGCCGATGCCGATATCGGTGTGATCCGAAATGTAGCATTCGTCGCCCTCATTGGGCACCGGCGGCGGAAAGGCCCCCATCTCGAAATCGACGAGATTGTTGAAGCCCGACACCTCCCACGAGCCCGCCGGATAGATCGCGGCGCGGCCCAGCGTAAAGAGGTTCTGGCTGTCGGGATAGGTCTGCGCCTCGAAGCCGTCGCCCAGATAGTCGCCCCAGCGGGCGAGCTGCTCGAAGGGGGCGACCCATTCGGGATCGGTCAGGCTAGCCTCGCCCGAAAGCAGCGCCTGGCGGCCCTCCTCGCCCTTCCAGTAGTTGGGCCCGATGTTCTGGTAGCCCATGGTCGCGGCTTCCCATTGGTCGTTGGTGCCCATCGCCATCGGGATGTAGCTGCCATCCTCCTTGAAGGCGTCGAGCACGGCGAAGAACTCCTCGACCGTCCGCGGCTCCTCGACCCCCAGCTCCTCGAAGGCGTCCTTGTTGTAGATGAAGCCGTGGATCACGCTGGCCATCGGCACGCAGTAGGTGGAGGCGCCATCATCGGTGCTCCAGCCCGATTTCGCCACGTCCGAGAAGTTCGACATGCCGTCGAGATCGCTCAGATCGGCGAGCTTTCCGGCCTCGAACAGCGCGAGAGAGGCGTCGAAGGGGCGGCAGGTGATCAGGTCGCCCGCCGAGCCCGCATCGAGCTTGGAATTGAGCACGGCGTTGTATTCCGCCGGGGCCGAGGGGGTGAAGTTCAGCTTGATGTCGGGATGCGCGGCCTCGAAGGCCGGGATGATCTGGTCCTGCCAGATCGAGAGGTCGTCATTGCGCCAGCTTTCGATGGTCAGCGTGACCTCCTGCGCCGCCGCAGCACCCGCAAGCAGGGTCGAGCCGAGCAGGGCACCGAGGATGATCCGTTTGGTCATTGTCTTCTCCCGTGTTGATGTTGCCGCGCCCTGTTCAGGCGTCTTGTTGTGACTTGAGCGCGCCGAGCGCGGGGCGCAGATGCCCGCCATGCGCGTCGAGCAATGCGTGCGCCACCTCGGGCGTGGCCCCCGCGGCGATCAGGCAGGCGGGCTTCACCGCGCCCTGCGCCCGGTCGAGCGCCCGCGCCGCGACCTCGCCGTCGACCCCCGCCACGCGGGCGACGATGCCCGCCGCGCGGCCGCGCAGCTTGGCGTTGTCGGCGACGAGATTGACCATCATGCCGTCATGCACATGGCCCATGAGAATGCCCGCGCACGTCGAGATCAGGTTGAGCGCCGCCTTCTGCGCCGTGCCCGCCCCCATCCGGGTCGATCCGGCCAGCGCCTCAGGCGGGGTGGCGAGGCAGATCGCGACATCGGCGGCGGCGAGAAGCGGCGTGTCCAGGTTGCAGGCGATCGCGACGACCCGCGCGCCGCGCGCCCCGGCCCCTTGGGCGATGGCGGTGGGATAGGGCGTGGTGCCGCTCGCGCTCAGCACGATCACGACATCGCCTTCGCGCAGCCCGTCCAGAACGGCCCGCGCGGCCCCGGTGTCGTCCTCGGTGTCGCCGGGCATCGTGCCATCGGCGGGCACGCCACCGGCCATGTGCAGCGTGATGCGGTCCTGCGAGATGCCGAAGGTGCCGGGCAGCTCCGCCGCGTCGGCCAGCGCCATCAGCCCCGAGCTTCCGGCGGCGGCATAGACCAGCCGCCCGCTCCCCGACAGCGCCGCGGCCACGAGCTGCGCCGCCGCCTCCAGCTCATCGGTGACATGGCGCAGGCTGTCGATTGCGGCGCTTTGCACCTCGATCATCCGCGACAGCGCGGCCCCGGCGTCGAGTCGGTCCAGCGCCGCCTCGGCATCGGCTATCCGTTCGGTGCGCGGCAGCGACATGCGAATCTCCCTTCGTGATCATCTAATACCTTTGTGATACCTCTTGTCTACCCAGTTCTTTTGCGCGCGCATTTCGCTTCAGTACGCATCGCCAAAATAGAACGAGGCGACAATATTGGCCTTCACACCACCAGATAGGTATTATATAGGTATTACATGGCGCAGTCAGACCCTCTCTTTCTTGGCATCGATGGCGGCGGCACCGGTTGCCGCGCCGCCCTGTGGCGCGGCGGGCCGATCGGCCAGGGCGCGGCTGGACCGGCCAACCTCACCTCCGATTTCGAAGGAGGCCTCGCCAACATCGCCGAGGCGATCGCCCGCGCCGGGCAGGCAGCGGGGCTTTCGGACAAGGACCTGCACCACGCCATCGGCCACGCCGGTCTCGCCGGGGTGCAGTCCGAGGCCATGGCCCGCCGCGTGGCCGAAGCCCTGCCCGGGCGCTGCCGCGTGACCGAGGATCGCGATATCGCCATCGCGGGGGGGCTCGGCCCCGAAGGGGACGGCGCGGTGCTTGCCATCGGCACCGGCAGCTTCGTCGGGCTGAGGCGCGACGGCGCGATCCGGGCGGTCGGCGGCTGGGGGTTGCAGCTTTCGGATCAGGCCTCCGGCGCCTGGCTGGGGCGCGCGGCGCTGGCCGCCACGCTGGAGGCGGTGGACGGGATGCGCGCACGCACCGCCCTGTGCGACGCGCTCCTCGACCGGATGGGCGGGGCACCGCAGGACATCGTAGGCTTCGCCGCAAAGGCGACGCCTGCCGCCTACGGCGCGCTGGCGCCGATGGTGCTGGAGGCCGCCGAGACGGGCGACGCGCTGGCTTGCGCGCTGTTCGAGCGGGGCGCGCGCTGGCTCGACCGGGCGCTCGCCGCTTTGGGCCACGCGGCCCACGAGCCGATCTGCCTTACCGGTGGCCTTGGTCCGCGCTACCGCGCCGCGCTCGACCGGCCGGACCGCCGCTTCGTCGCCCCGCGCGGCACACCGCTCGACGGGGCGCTGATCCTCGCACGCCGGGCGGGCGCGCGCGCATGAGCATCTCGGCCTTTCTCGCCCGCGAGGGCTGGGACCGCCCCGATGGCGGGCCGCTCTACCTGCAACTCTCGGAGCGCCTTTCCGAAGCGGTGGCGCAGGGGCTGCTGATCCCCGGCGCCCCGCTGCCGCCCGAACGCGAGATCGCGGCACTGACGGGGCTGTCGCGGGTCACTGTGCGCAAGGCGATCGGCCGCCTCGTCGAGGAGGGGCTGGTGGTGCAGAAACAGGGCTCCGGCTCCTTCATCGCCCCGCCCGCGCCGCAGCTCGAACAATCGCTCTCGCGGCTCACCTCCTTCACCGAGGACATGGCAAGGCGCGGGCTGTCGACCACGACGCGGTGGCTCGATCGCGGCGTCTACCTGCCCTCGCCCGACGAGGTGGTGGCGCTCGGCCTCTCCTCCGACGCCTCGGTCGCGCGGCTGGCGCGGCTGCGCATGGCCGACGGGCGGCCGATGGCGATCGAACGCGCCGCGCTGCCGCTCGACATCCTGCCCGATCCCGGCGCGGTCGAGGTCTCGCTCTATGGCACCCTGACCGAGACGGGGCTGCGGCCGGTGCGCGCCTTGCAGCGGATCTCGGCCGTCAATCTGGGGCGCGACGACGCCACGACGCTGGAGGTCGAGCCGGGCATGGCCGGGCTGCGCATCGAACGCACCTCCTATCTCGCCGATGGCCGCGTCGCCGAGTTTACCCGCTCGCTCTACCGAGGCGACGCCTATAATTTCGTGGCTGAGCTGCGCCTCGCACGCTGAGCCGCTGCGCGCGGCTTCAATGGTGGATAACCCCGGCCCGACGAGCCGCATGGCCCTGTTGCCGCGGGCACCCCTCCGCCGCAGACAGGTTCGAAGGCCGCAGGAACCGGCCCCGAAGGGGTCCGCGTGACGGATCCTCGGTCGGAAGCGGGGCCGCGGGCGCGGCCCCGCCCCGGCTCAGTTCGCCGTAGAGCTGTCCGTCTCGGCCTCAGCCCCGGCCCCGGTTTCGGTCGAGGCATCGTCCGAAACCGAACCGTCCTCGCCGCTCGCGCCCGCCTCTCCGCCGGTCGAGACATCCGAGCTGCCGGTCGTTTCGGTCTCGGTCGCATCCGGCGACGCCTCGTCCCCGACCGCCGCGTCGGACGCCGCATCGCCTGTGGCTTCCGTCGCCCCGTCGATCTGGGCGTCGCTCACCCCGTCGGTCGGGGCTTCGGTGGTCGCATCGGCAGCGTCCTCGACCGAGGGAGCCTCCGTTCCCGTGCCGGTCGCGAGATCGCCGCCCGCATCGGTGCTGCCCGAGCCGCCGGAGGAGGCGCCGTCGCTTCCGCCCGAGGCCCCCGCCGTCGTGCCGTCGCCCGTCGCGGACTGGGTGTTGGTCACGTATTGCGTCGCGATCGTGGTGTTGGTCGCGTTGCAGCTCGGCGTGTCGCTGCCGACCGTCGCGCCCTGGATCGCCGCCACGTCGACGCCGCAGACATTCGCCGCCACGGCGACGGGCAGCTGTATGTTGATCGGCACGTTCTGCAGATCGATGTCGAGATCCTTGGCGATCTCGGCGCGGATGTTCTCGAGGTTCACGTTGACGAGGCCGGGCAGCGGCTGCTGCTCGGGGATGCCGGGAAGCGCGGGAGCGGAGGTCTGGGCCGCGGCGACCGTCGCGATGGTGCCGGTGCCCCCGAGAACGAGGCCGAGGGCGAGCAGGGAGGTCTTGGTGATCATGAAGCTGGACCTTCGTGAGTGGATGTTGCGCGCGGGTTACTGGGTCGAGTCGGTCGAGGTCTCGGCCGCCGCGCCGCCATCGGCGGTCGCATCGGCTTCCGCCGCGTTCTCCGCGGGGGCTTCGCCGGTCGCGTCAGCGGTGGCGTCGGCGCCGGTCGGTGCCGCGGTGTCGGCGTTCGCCGGATCGGCGGTCTCATCCGCCTCCTGCGTCGCCGCATCGGTCGCGGGCTCCGTCCCGGTCGTAGTCTCCGCCTCGGAATTCACGTCGATGCTGGTGGGGGTATCGACGGTCGAGGGCTCGGCCTCGGTGTTGGTCTCGGCACCCGCATTCGCCGAAGCCTCACCCGAGGCGTCGCCCGATCCCGCCGCATCGGCCGAGGTGTCGCCCGATCCGCCGGCCTCGCCCGCACCACCTGAACCGGCCGCGCCGTCGATGCTGCCGCTGCCGATCAGGTTCTTCACGTATTGGGTCGCCATGGTGACGTTCGAGGCCGTGCATTCGTTCTTGTCCGAGCCAAGCGCCGCGCCGCCCATCGCCGCCACGTCCACCCCGCAGACATTCGCCGCCAAGCTGATCGGCAGCAGAATGTTGATCGGCACCTTGTCGAGATCGATGTCGAGATTCTTGGCGATTTCGATGTTCACGTCGGAAAGATTGACCGAGATCAGCGAAACCTGTGCGGTCGCGGGCAGGGTGCTCGCGGACAGCGCGATGGCACTCGCCGCAACTGTTTTCTTCAGCATTCTTAAAGCCCTCGTGAGTGAGACTGGCACAAAAACACCATGCGAGAGCGCCCGGTTCCGGCCGCTGCAACCGGTTGAGCGGCAGCCCGCCGAACTCGTCCGCGGGGGGGTGGTCCGCGCAGAGCGGCGCTTGGAACACCAACGCAATGTGCTCCCGCGTCGAAGACCGCTCGATCGTCCAGCCAAGCGCGGCGCAACACCCGCGCCATCTCGTTGAGGGATACTCTGAGGTGCTCCCCGATCCTTGGACAGGATCTGGCGTTTTCTAAGCTACTCTCTGCTCCTGCTGATCGGGTTGCGTAAGTGGGTTCCTCTGCCAGTAGACCACCGCCGGCGGCTGACCGCCAT
>JACLAD010001903.1_pt1 | contig 20522 bp, 7 predicted proteins | sample 8027901 | NCBI WGS metagenome assembly JACLAD01 (sample SAMN15725071, study PRJNA655200) | protist metagenome | isolation source: fluorescence activated cell sorting (FACS) single amplified genomes of... | place: Spain: Blaines Bay Microbial Observatory, Mediterranean Sea | collected 2016-07-05 | reverse complement strand
CGCAACTTTGTCTTCCCGACGCGCGAGCGGAATGCAATCCTTTCTCAGCTTCGTATGTATTGAAAATAGAAGCTCGAATTCCTTACGATCTGTTACACCGAGAACATTTCGTTCATTCCGGTCGCTATTAGTTGGTGGCGACAACACTCCAGCCGAGGAAACATTCCTCAAAACCTCACTGCGACAATATGCGCCATTTCCGCTCGACATGGAATTTTCAAAGCCTGCTTTTGCAGATAATCGTAGGTGTTCTGAAAGCCTGGATTCTGTGTGCTCTAGATCTCGCTGCAATTTTCTTATCCCAAGGCGAATGTCGTCGATCTGCGCTCGCAGTGCCATCGTCTTCAGGGCAGCAGCACCATATTCGTTTTCCAACCTAAGTTGAGATCGACATATTAGAGCTGATGCAATGATGAGGAGTGAACTGGGCACATCACGATTTATAGAAAGCTGTATCCAATCCAGAAGGCGCTGCCGGAGAGTTTCAAGGGGAACGGAGTCATTATTTTTCCGGCACAGCCCTCGAAACGCACAAGCCTCCACTAGCTCACCATCACTTAAGGAAGTCACTCCATCCTTCTCAAAGTGTATGTCTTTATCATCAGACCTCGCGCTCTGTATTCTTGCTCTGAGACGCCTCACAAGCACAAAGGTCGGCAGGAGAAGAGATAAATACTCGCTAGAGCCCTGGTTCATGTACTGCCACATGCGGATAAGAGTCTCGCGGGGCAGTTGTTGCAGTTGCCACTGTCTTCGAAAAGCGGGACCGACACGGGCGACTTCGAGCGGACTTATCCGATGCTGCTGTCCAGATGCTTCTCCTATTTTTCGTAGAAAGGACGCGATGACTTTCGCGTCACTGCGCCTCTTTCCCCGCTGCCCCCCTTCGTTGCCGGGGCTACTCCGCTCCATCTTCTCTGCGTATTCAAGACTAAGAGAGTGCAGCGAGTCACCCACGGCAGAACGGAGTTCATCTTGATTCTTTGTCTGTGTCTTTTGATCCGGAAGTACACGGCCAATGACATCCGGCAGGGACTCGTCAACTTTCTTTGCGACGGGCCTAAAAGCAGACGGAAGTAGCTGAGGTAAAGCCCTGGCAGCTAGGAACCCAGTGACTTCGGTCCCCACCACTGCTGTCATAGATACGAACGGAAGCACTTTGAATGCATCTATGGCAGCTTTGCTCATCTTCCGTTTCTCCGCGCGGCTGTAACGATGACCTTTCACGTAGGATCTGTATGCAAGGCGCATTCCGAGCCGGACCTCTGCGATAAATTGCTTCACACTTCGCCAATATAAAGAAATAAAGTTTGATGCACCTAGCCACAGCAATTTCACTCTTGACACAACTCCAACCTTCTCTTCTACGTGTCCAGTGTCGCGCTTTAGGCTTGTTTCTTTAGGCAGACGTGTGCTGCTTCTATTGGGCGTTTTCGTCTTGCTACAAAACGGACGAGTTCTTTGCGTGTAATTAAGGGCAGCAAACGGCAAGTTGAATCTGGAAATGCCAGTACTCTTTGGAAGATGCTCTCTTACCTGGCGTGGCATTCCACACGGCGGTATGTGCCGTGGTAACCCACGAGGATGGCTTAGGCATGCCAAATGCAATGCAGATGCGTGGGAGGTGGAATATCTGCTCTTATCTGCTTCAGCAGCACCGACATATTCCCCCCCACGCCGCAAGACAAGCGTGACTGCAGGGGACTGCCTGCTTCGTGTACAATTTCGAAGCAGCTTCGCAACCAACATAATCACGGCTGCACACGAGTCTAAACCTTTGTCGTCACCAATTCTGGTCAAAATTCATGGTTCTCTGGAACAGATTAAGATGTTTCGCAGCCTCTGCCTCTGCGCGTGTAAACTGCAAAAGCATCGGCCTGGGGTATGCGTGGCGCGGAAAGTGCCGAAATGACGACAGCACAGAGGAGCTTCCTCTTTTAAGTGGGCACGGAGAGAGAGAGGTGAGTAGAATTGCTGACTGCGGACTGGGGCTGCGGACTGCGGAAATGTACGTGCGTACGGTAGTACACCGTACAGTACAGTAGAAGCGCGTAGAGGCCACTACAGCCTGCATAGAAGCGCGACGGCGGCTTCTTGCAATCAAGTCGAAAGTCTCACACATAAGCTCAGCCAGCACCGGCTGTAGTCAACACGGTGACTGCGGTCTGCGTATCATCCCACTCTCAACATTTTACATTTTACTATTTTACTGCGAGTTTAATTTAATGTTTAATATTTAATAAATTTATTTATTTTAAAGATTAAAGAAGTTAAAGTCCACGGTACAATACTTCAAGTTCAAGGACCATCGGTAAGGGCGATTTGGGTGGAATCGCCGAACCTACTGCACTACTGCTGTAGAATTTCAAACAGTGTCAATTTAATCCGGAACACATGAAAATGGTGAAGGAAATTCTCTGCATATCTACTGAACGCGAGCCCGCTTCCGCGGCCGAGACTCACGTCCGGCGATACATTCCTTCACAAATTCGCTAATGACTTCGTGGAGCATTTCTATCTCAATATCGCTCGCACCTTCCCATGGGTTATGTTTGCCCCTGGCTACGACATGTAGTCTGCTAGTGTCCCGGCATGCGAGGCGAGGCAGTATGCCCTGGAGTTGGGCACTGATGTTCACCTTGGTGCCGTCTCTGGAGCCAGAGATGAAGAGAATTCTCGTCCCCGCCGGTATGTCGAAAAGAGGCAGACTTCGATCTTGCTCTTCATGCTCCAGAGGGTATCCGAAAACGAGGACTCCAGCCACTTCATCCCGTGGATACTGAAGAGCGTTCGCATTCTCCTTCCAGAAAAGGGGAGAAACCCTGTCTCCCTCTCCAAGCGGGAAGCTTTTCGCAGGGCCATTCTTGGTTTTCCCCTGAAAGTACTTGTTACTTAGTGCATGCACGACAGCCCTGCCACCAAACGACTGCGTTGCTAGGAAGAGGGGTCGGTCCGGTCCAATACGAGCTCGGACATCTGCGATCATGGAGTTGATTCGTATAACACGCTTCGCAGTGGGCCCGTTACCACCGGTGAAGGACTTACCATTCGCACTCTTCAATGGTCCCCAAAATTCTCCGTGGCGTGACATCTGATGCCGAGGACTTTTGCGTGGGTGGATGACCATACCGGTCTTTGAATCTTCACCTGGAATTTTCCCGCTCGCACCTGCAACAAAGGCGAAATATGGGAGTGCCGATTTGCTGTCAATGTGCTCACGATAGCTCGACACCACGTTCCGAATCTCCTGGAGAATTTTTAGATGCGCTTCCAACTTCATTCCGTCCACACTTAGGTCGTCACGCCCAGATATCCCGTCCCGTGCTCCAGCGTCTATTGCGCCCTGCAAGACCGCTGCCTCTTCTTCGTCACTCGGAACGAGTGTGGGTACTTTGCAGCCATGTGCCGTGACTGCTAAGATTTCTAGAGCACCTGCGATCGCGTATCCTCCCCAGTTTGAAACCGATGCACAAAGTAGCAGGTCAGCAGGCGTGGCACTTGCAATAGTTTCTCCATTTGTAATATGCTTTTTCACTTCATCTGCGACTAAACCCATACCTAACTCGTTTCCTCCATCGCCCACAGCACTAGTCGTATAATCCGGATGCTGTCTGCGAAAGTCTGCCTGGAAGAGTTGATCAAACGGTGCGATGAGCTCTGGTCCCATTATGCTTTTGCTCATCGTATAGCAGTTGCCGTCCAGCGAAGCGGAAGCTCGCTCAAGTGCAAATATGTGCTGGGACCAATCAGCAAGTCTCTCCAGTCTCTTCTGCTGAGCATCTGTCCATTTACTCAACGGTGGAAATATTTCGACCTTCCAACTACACTGCTTTTCGCTTCTGTTCTCTCCGCCTTGAGCCTTCGGCAGCGCAATTCTAGCGCAGGAGCTCAGAACATCACCATTGCAGTCATCTGTAGCCATGACGATCGCCGGACGAATCGCTTGCTCTCGAAAATCATGAAGGCGAAGTAGAGCTCTCGCAACCGCAACAGTACCTGAGGGTCCATCCGTTTCCGTAGGAATGGGATTCTGCATCAAGCACGGAAAACCTGTAAGCAAGGTCACCCTCCCAGCAGACCGAAGATTGCATGCGACACTCTCCAGCGTGCCCTCTGGCCTGCAGAGTCTCCGAATTCCTCGCCCGCCTTCATCGCGCTGCACTATGCGCTCGATGCGCGCAATGAAAGAACTGCACTGCTGCGACAACTTCATTACGCTGCAGCACGGCAACCGTTCGGGACGCGCGTGCGGGACAGGCTGTGCACCAAAGCCTCCCAAAAACCGGAGGAAAAGCAGTGAGTATGTTGTCAGTGCTGTGTGTTCGGTGCGTGCTGTGCACGTGTGTCGTGTTAGTTTTTATTAAACCTGCAGAATGTCCAGAGTCCAGAGAGAGTAGTGTGAGTCGAGAATTTTCAGGGAAGCAAGAGGAGAGAGGGCGCTGGGCGACGAGAGAGAGAGCCATTTAGCCATTTTCCATTTTCAATTTTCAGCATTGGATCTGTAAGTTGTAGACTTTCCACACATTTTCCATTTTCCATTCAAAACCCCTGCATTGCGGTACTTAGATCAAGATGCTGGCGGTTCTTCCTCCCGGAGGTGACCGCGGCGGACCCCGGCTCTGGCTGTGGTTGCTGTCGCACTACTCTGTGGAACCCCCTCAGTTACATATGACGTAGAGCTCACCAATGCCGCAGTCGCAACCCCAGGGAAGGTTGCGAATTGTGTTGCCCGTGGTCCCCTTATTCGCAGAGGGAACTAGGCGTTTCCAGGGAAGCTAGAACCGGGAGCCGCAAGATAAAGCATGGATGGCGGGAAAATATTGCAAGAAAACGGGCGCGGCGACGGAGGTGCAGGTGTAGCCTCATCCAGGACTCTTGGCGTGCGGGGTGTACACTCTCTTGTACGAGAGGCAACCGGTGGTGGTGAGGTTCAGAAACTCATTGGTCAGGGTCGTTTCGGATCCATATTTCTAGTAAACAAGGATCCACGGGAAGAGGCAGGCGGCGGAAGAATCTCCCACCTTGTGGCGAAAATTTTGCTTCTGGAAAGATCTGACAACTCCTCTGCAAGTTGGAGAAATATGCGCGACGAAGCGGCTGTTTCGCTGGAGCGCGAGCTTGACATCCTTCAAAGTCTCGATCATCATCCAAACATTATCAAATTTTTAGGTTGTCACCGAAATAGTGAATGTCTTGTCCTTCTTATTGAATTCATGGCTGGAGGCTCTCTGCGAGAGTATATCGACAGGGTTGGTGCCTTGGAGGTTGGAGACTCGCACCTGGCGCGACTTACCAGGCAACTGATTTGTGGTGTGGCTTTTCTTCACAAAACAGGCATCTGCCACCGCGATCTGAAGGCTTCAAACCTGCTTCTCAGTGGCGATTTGAAAAGTTTGAAACTGGCAGATTTTGGCCAGGCGAAGTGGCTAACCTCACGCTCCGCGAGGGGTTTGACTGGAAGCCCGTTATGGCTTGCCCCAGAGGTTGTCAAGGAGGAGATAGATGCTTCGGAAGACTTCGCGACCGCCCACAAAAGAGCTGATATCTGGTCCTTAGGATGCACGGTCGTCGAGATGACAACTGGTAAATGTCCTTGGGATGAAGCAGCGCGGGACCTACCTCAAGCCCTGTACGTGATCGCGATGTCAACTACACCACCGCCTCTGCCGCAAAAAATGCACCCCTCCGTACAAAGTTTTGTCGAACTATGCTGTTCACGAAACCCGCAACTCAGACCCACCGCTGATGAACTGATGATGCATGAACTCGTAGCCGAAGTAGAATATCAGGGCAGCGGAAAGGCCACAAAAGACCCGCCAATTATTCTGGGGCGAGCGAACATCGACTCGAATCTGGCCAATACTCACAAGTCTGCCGCACAACGCAAATCGACAGGGCAGGGGCAGTCTATCAATCGCATACTGCCAATCAGCGAGCCTAACGCGATCGAAACAGAGGTGGTTCCTCCAATTGACTCATTTTCCAAACCAATCGACAAATACGGTTCAGTTCTCCATGACAACGATTCAGATTTCACCAGTAGCGATGGTGCTGAAAGTAGCGACGATGACTACTTGCATGGTGCGCGTAGTCAAGTGGTAACAAAAGAACCATTACCGAAGACGCCCGTTCCCAAACTTAATCTATCCAAGGCAATATCCGATGCACAAGAGGCTGCAAACTCTAAAGGAAATGCGCGGACGAAGGCCCAGAGGGCATTTCTTCGAAACGCAACCAAATTTGGTGGTGGGGCCTGGCGTCCCATTACATCGTCGTCAACAACCGAAAACAGAAAGGAAACCAATCTCGGAGTGCGTCGTTCTATGTCTGATATCTCAAAATCGGCAGGCACCAAGTCTGCAGTCGCTGCGTCGACTCGTTCGAAGCGATCGAAAGCTAACGATCCCATTAGGAGAAGCAGGTCTGCATTGTCTCATCGCGAGCGATCCTTATCACCTGAAGAAAAGCTGCTTATCGCTGAAACGAGACAAAGCGACAGTGTGTTTGGCGATCTGGGAAGCGGCGCAGAGGCCATCCATGTGAGGGCAACCAGCAGGCGAAGCAAGCGAGACATGAAGCTGGGAGCAAGTGGCAAAGAGCGTAGCCCCATCCGACGACGCTCAAATCTGTTTCGTGCGAGGAAGACCGCAGCGGAGGAGCTACACACCTCAGTGTCCTTGTCATCAGCATCGGCATCCGATAGCGACTCGTCAGAAAAAGATTGGAATACATCCTTATTTCAGGAGATAAGATCACCCGCAAGAAATCGCGGTGAGCGGTCCAATTCAGCGCTGCAACACCGGTCACACTCTCATTCACAATTTCGGAGCAACCAGAAAAGTGTGGGAATCAAGAGTCATAGTTTAGGTTTCTCGGTACTGAGTGTCGAGCCCAATCGTCCTCACTCGGCAAGGCGACGTAAACGACCGAAGAAGCTGAAGACTCTTGTGACTCCGCAGACTTCAGCGGTGATGGCAGTGAACCTGGGTGAAAGTGGTGATCAGGACGAAATTGGGGCACTTTCAAGTTATCCCGATTACAGTAGCTCCAGCTCGGTCCCTCCTTTATCCCCGACAACGAACTCGGAGGGTTGTGAGTCAGACTGGACTGATTCGGAGGAGAGCATAGGTGCTGTTCGTGTTGGACGCCCTTTGTCAGCATCATTCGACTTCAGTTCCCATGCGAGCAAAGCTGCTGAGAGGGGGCGAAGGGGCCTCCCAGCTCTCGTATCACGAGGCCGTTCTCGGGCTGCTTCAGGCGTGCGTTCTTTATCACCGAGAATCGGTTGTCGCTCTCACGACTTGAAACTGTTAAGTGATCTGGGGTCTCTCTTTGTGGCTGAAAGTGGAGCCGCTGATAAGACCGATAAATTTTCCAGGCGACCACAGTCTGCTGGTACTGAGAGAAGCGGATTTTTGGGCGAAGTTTCGAAGCAATTTACAACCTCAAAGCATCTTTTCTGTGACGAGGAGCCAACCGCGGAAAAACATGCCAATGGAAGTAAAAAAGAAAAGAAGTCGTTTGCTGCGTCACTCAAACCATTGGATTCCTCCAGATTAAGTGATGCCGTGCAGTCCATTCCCCCATTGGTGCTAGCAAGTCACTCCACGTTCCCACCGTCAACGGCAACGTCTGAGGTTGCACTCAGTAAAGGTCGTAAAACAGCAGTGTCAAGTTCGTCAAGACTTATCCTACAGTGGTGGTTGTCTGCAGCTCGAAGCATCGTGGCTTGGTCTTACTTTGGAGATAGAGAGGAAAATTACACCGATGCTGGAATTCACTATGCTTTTGGAGTGTTGGGTGAAGAAGTGACCGGCTCATGGTATCGGGCTGCTGTTGCAAGTGAGCATGTAGCTCGCGAAATGTTCGATTCCGACGAAGATTTGACTGCTACCTTCGAAATAATCCCCGTAGAAGCTGGCGCCTGGCTCTGGGTCCAAGACTGGACTTCTGGCACGAAGGACAATTGGACAGAATGGTGCTATGCCTGTGACGAAAGTGGCGAACTTTTTGGGTACTATCCAACCGCGTATCTTGCGACGGACTGGGAAGAATCGAGTTCGATCGTCTCTGATAAGGTCGACGACGTTCAGAATATCGGCCATGATTATTATATCGGTGGAACGACAAGAAATTACGGCACATCAACGGCATGGAGCGGTCCCTCAGTAGAATTCAGACAGGCAGAACATGACGACTCCTTCGAGGTTGTCGCAACATCGGAGTTTAATGGTGGGTCGTCAGAAGAGCTTTCATTCAGTCGTGGCGTCCACATTTGGGTCAAGGAGACGACGAACCTAGGATGGTGGTACGGAGAGGAAATGTCCTGCGGAGTGGTTGGATGGTTTCCCTCCACATCAGTGGCGGTTCTCGGCGATGTATCTTACGCCAATGCATTTGAAGTTATGGCCTGCGCTGATTACAATGGATTGTCAGAAGAAGAATTATCTATAAAAGAAGGAGAAATTCTCACGCTGCTGGATAGGTCGGATGATAATTGGTGGTATGGTAACTCGGAAGAAAAAGGATATGGTTGGTTTCCCTCTTCCTATGTTACAATCTTACGCCTCCTTCCCACGCAGCAGCAACCACAGTTGGAAAGTCACGTGGTCGTTGAAAATAATGCTTTAATCGTCGAAGACATGTGAACTGAATCGCATTGCCATCGTTAAAATTGTTAGTTATCAGTGTCAGAGTGTCAGTGTCAGTCGTACGCGTACGCGTTCAGTCGTACGCGTACGCGTTCAGTCGTACTCGTACTATGGCTGCAGTTATATATTTATAAAAATGTTTACGGGAAAGTACGTTATAAGTTATATGTTATATACTTTATACGTTTATACTCTATAGTTAATATTGTTGTTATATGTTAATATGTTATACAAGAACATGTTAATAATTTATGTAAATGTTATACTACACTACTGTATCTGTATGTGTATGTGATTATGTTATAGTTTTAGTGATCAAAATATGTACTTGAAAGAATTCTTCAGATCCGTTTCAGCTCGAAGTCGGCGCTCTTTCAAGGCACGAGCTTGTTCCAGCCGAGAGGTACGCACATCACGATTTTCTATTCGAACCGGTGAAGTGGAGGCTGGCTCGCTATTGATGTTTCGCTGCAGTAGGTAATCGCACAAAGCGTCGTTCAACGGGCGAATTTCTTCAAAAAATTGTCTGTATACGCTTCCCATTTCTGCATTTGGATATGTTAGCTGAAACCCTCCTTTGCATCGCAATTCACATTCAAGCTCAAGGATAGCTCTCCGTTCTTCTCTTGTTCGTGTTGCAGGCGATGCGTTGTTACCTCGATTATCAAAGTCTCCACCACCATAAACCTGCCGCTTTTGCTCTACTTTCTTCTTCTTCTTCCTCTTATCTTTTTTCTTTGTACCTTTCCCTGGCTTGCCTTGGTTTTTGCTCCGAGCACTTTTTCCGACTCGCCCGTCCATTTTTGCATGGTCATACGGTTGCACCATCGCAAGGGAAAGAGTATCCGCGATCACATGACTTTTTACATGTAAATCGAGCGGAGTCCCACATGCGAGGCTTGGACTGAAATTCACCTCTATAAGCGTTGGCTCCAAGGATTCATCGATAAGAATATCGAATCCGAAAAGTTGGAAACAATTGCGACTTTTAAACGGAACAAACATATCTATCGCGGAATTGACTTGTGGTTCGATGCTTATCATCGTCATGTTGATAACATGGTAGATCTTCTGCCACAGCTTCTTGTCGTCAATATTCAGCTCGCGTAGCTTGCGGCGTAGAGCATGGAGGCTCCATTTACTTCCCATCGAGTCTTCTCCTTCGGCCATGCCTTCGTTGAACTTGAAATTTTCGTTGTGCTTATTGACTGAATAGTTTGTGAGATGCATGAAACGATTATCAAAGTGCGCCGGCGACGGATCATACGGGGCTGTGGCAAAGCGCGTAAGACCTTCATCATGCACGTAAATACGAAGCGGATTGAAGCTCGTCACGCAAGCGTAGATGCGCAGATCGAATTTAAAACCATTTATCAGCAGTGGATCGTTGACATAACGCGACACTTGCCAGGGACTTTCGCTCATGTTAAGCGCCTTTATCTCGTCAATATCCTGGGTCACAAAAATGCCACGCCCGCACGAAAGTGCAGCCGGTTTTACGATCCATGCAACTGATGGGGAGTGGCGACCAGACTGATAGGCCTGGGTGAAGAGACCCCATTCGTTAGGAAGCACGAAGCCCTCAGGCACAAAGCTAAACCATCGCGAGCCATGTAGCTCCTTCATCCGTGCCATGTTTCGTGAAAGGGTATCCTTGCGGGTGATTTCAAAAGTTCGTGGAAATTGTGCAACGCGTTGGTATCGATTGAGACCCTGGTACTCGTAAGATCGCAGCAGCGTACCTACCCACGAGACATTCCAATCATTACCTTTTCGAGTGGTAAAGGCAAATCTGTTCTTTTGCATCGTAGCTACCACTATTTTGCATTCATTTGGCCCCAAGACACGAAAGCGTAGCCTTGTTGGGAGGCGATTCGGTTTGGTGCGTGCTTTTCGGCACCGCATACAGGTGCATCCCGGAATATGTGTACGAAGACTCGAGCCGCGGCGTACCTTTCCTGTAGGAGACAACGCAACGTACGGAGCGCCATCTTCTGCAGTACTAGATATATCTCCTGGAGCTGGAGGGGCGCTAACGTTTTCTTGCTTACTTTTTGGCGGCGACGGAACATCTTCTGGTGCAGCATTTGAACTGGCGTCACCGGTAGTGGAATTCAGATTCCGATTTGAAGATTGAGAGCCACCGCTGGGTCCCGGGCGCTTTTTCCTGTCACCATAAAAAGTGTACTCTTCTTTTGTTGCAATGTTCCGAAACAAAATCGCGGGAAGATCGACGCGAGAGGAAGCGTGGGTGTAAACCAGTTCTGTCGGGATGCCGAGATGCCTGTGTTGTTGCACAATTGCTTTTTGAAGGCTCTGGGCATCTGTTTTGTCAGAGCAAGTACCGGCTTTTGGCGCGTCATACGCAGTTTCATTGCTCACATCTTTCGACGACGATAATACATTCTCTTTCATGCCGGTCGTCCCGCGGCCACCACCTGCGCCCGAAGATGGCCGACGATCTGGTTGAATTTGGCTCTGCGGAGGTTGCTGCTTCTGTTTCCTCTGCCTATTCCTACTCCTTTCCAACATTCGCTTGTGTTCGTTTTCCTGCTTCTCTCGCGCCTTTCGCACCGGATTCAAGAGTGATTTATTTGTTGAGCCAGGTGCTGCTCCATAAATGTTACGATTATGGGTAAGAGCCCCTTTCCCGGAGTGTTTAGGACGCCTGGGTGCCTTCTTGGGCTTGGAGAAGTCTGGAGGTTGTGTTTTATTGGCAGATATTCTCTTATCTCTCCCTTCTTGGCGTGGAAGACTTGACCTGCCTGCTTTCGAACTTTTCTTCCCCGCCGCACGTCTTCTCTCAAACGTCTCAGACCCATTCCGTGAGCCGTTAGACTGGACAGAAGAAGGCCTGTCCTCACCACCGTTACGTGCCATGGCGTCCGCCATGGCAGCAGTCAATATGGACGAAGATGATGATGAAGAAGAAGAGTGTGGCAGTCCCCTGATCCTAGCACTCTTGGTTTTGTGCTTCATAACCCAACAGCGACTCCGTTGGGGGTTTTCTTGAAGACCGTCGTGCCGTTTTCGCCCTCCAATGCACGGGGGGCGGCGGCGGAGGGCGGGGAGGGTAGAGATGCTTCGGGGAACGGTCTCACGAGCGGGTAAAGAGCACGTTCCACACCTCGAAGCCCATGTCTGGCCGGTTGGTTTCTGTCCACCTGCGCGAGGTGCGCTCTCTCGACTTCCGGACGTTACTGTAGGTTGAAATTTCAAACTGCCGCCGACGGATTTTTCTGCTGTGCGAGATCATTTCTCCTCTCTCTCTCTCACATCCGTCTTCCCTCTCTCTCCATAACACCCCTACGAGTCTAACCCTGCTACAACCAGTACTAAGACAATTAGTTACATTTACTTACGTGCGAACTGTACCGTACGCACGTACGCACGTACGCACGTACAGTACTACTACTGTCGCGCGTCGCCCTTGCTGGGATCGCTGGCATCCTTGTAGGAAGTAGAAAATTTAGATTTAAATTTAAATTAGATTTAGATTAGATTACCAAGTAGAGTACTTGGTGCTCCAGCCGGTCCAAATATGCCATCGAGGCCCGCGGCCGCCTAACTCGACATCAACTTGGTGCTCGTGCCAAGCAGAGTTGACCATTGACCACTTTCTAATTTGAATTAGGACATGTTCTGTCCTCCTCTCTAATTTAAACTCTAGAAATTTAATCGAGTCATCGATAATCGAGTCATCGACCCTGCATCATGCGCACTCGCGCCTCCGTTTTTTAATCGAGTCATCGACCCTGCATCATGCGCACTCGCGCCTCCGTTTCCTGCGCCTCGGGTCGCTTCATTTTTCGTTGGAACAACCGGCAGCGGAGAGTAGTGTTTCGACAATCACCTTCTAACTTTGCTAGGTGATCTTTGCAGTTGAAGCTGATTGACTTCGTCATTTCAGTAACAGATTTGGTTTTGGTTTTGGTTTTGTCTCCTCCTGCCTCCTGAAGGGTATCCATGCACTTCTTCTCCAAGAGAAGAGGGGGCTCCACTCTGCGCAATGTTGGTACATTAAACATGCCGGGCGCGGCAATTTGTGGCATAGCGCACTTCATTATTGGTCGATTCCTCATGTTAAATAAAGTGTCCTTAATATCCCATCTGGAATCCCAGGCGAGAATCTGCTCCCAAAATTTGACCCGTACACTTCCCTCTGCAGCAGCCTCGGGAGATTTTTTCCACGATTCCCACTGGTCGATTTCTTTCAGGGTCATGGGCACAATACTATCAAATGTTGGCCGTGCATCTCCGTGATTTATGGACATTAATGAGTAGGAGTCAGAATTAAATCGTTCCTCTTGCGAGCTATGTCTATCTCGCGATGGCTGTACAAGTATTCTCTCGTTAATGTTATTCCACAGGAGGTTGTCCAGTGCCAGCGCGCGGCATGCTCTGGAAGTAAGACTGGCACTGGACAATGTAAATAGGCCAAGAAAAGAAAATATTTGGATCTGGAGAAAAGGAGGCAGAACGAAAAATTTCGAAAATGACCCGGGTGCTTGTATCCAAATGACTAGATTCATACGCCTGCCACTCACCAGTCGAGTTGTACGGTGGGTGTCAACGCCTGCATGTAGTACTGCGCGACCCGGACTTGTAAAATACACAGATTCTTCTCCAAATTTCAGCACTGCACCCTTCAAGTCTGTCGACTTCTCGATGCAAATGTTCAGAGTTGCATCACTTTTGTCCACATGCTCCATATGCTTATGCTCATATTTTTTCCAGTAGCAAATGCACCATGCGTTTGCTACCCAAGGTCGTGGACCGCTTTCAGGATGAATTGGATCTAAACACTTCGCAATCTTCTTGTCAAATAGCTGGGGCAACAAACTGTATACAATTTCTAATACGTTCACCCTGCACCGAGATCCATCCTTTGCAACAAACTCAAGAGGAGTCTCGTGGAATCCAAGTCTAGGATCATCTAGCGACAATCCAGCCTCTGGCTGTAGTGGTGCAACTGCACGTGTTTCTCGCCCCACGACTTGTTTGGCCTCGCCCCCTTCCCTCAAGTCGCCCGCCTTCCATATTCTCGCCGAAAGAGCATCACAAAACTCTGGGGTAAAAATGTTGCCAGTGAGAATGTTGCCACGACCATCGGGAAACGCCGGCACGAAACCACCAGCATGAACACCACCACTTAGAAGGTTCGCAGCAAATGTGCAGCGCATCGCGCTGGTTTTCTCGGTCAAATTTTCCATCCCTGAAGCGATGCGAGAATTTGAGTCTTCCTCTCAGACGCTCAGGCAGTGGTTGATCAATACGCAGTGATTAGAGTAACTTTTTAAACTAACTGATGTTGTTGTTCTCAATGGTCCTTGCAGGGGGGGGGAAGATCCTTCGATAGATTTCACGAATCCTACAATCTCCACACACGTCTCTGTCTCAACACAGAGATCTTCTAGTACTCTTATGTACGAGTGTTCTTACACACTCTCCAACGGCATTGCGTTGATGAGACCGGGGCTCTCTGGTGATGTTTTGTTCACCGTAATGGACTCTGTTGGTCCCTGTCAATCATCGGTCCCTTCTGAGCATTTGTTGTAATGCTCGCTTACCACATATGATCATTTTCTTAGATTGATATGGCCTGTACCAATCCACGAGTTTCTTTTCTCGTATTTCATATTTCATAGTTGCAATTGTTAGCAACATTCATTCGTTGAAGCTATTCGAGGGAGTATGCGTACTCTTCGCATATTCTTGTCCCTTCTACGCTGAACTGTATTTCAGTTCCGAATGTTTCACTGCATGTGGGTGGACTCTGTGTCCCTTCCACATTTTCATATGCATTTTGCATTTCTTTTTATCTTGTGCTACTGTTGTGCACTTGTGGAAAGGATTCCATCCTTTTGCTCACCACTATAGAATCTTCACTCCGACTGTTATAGAGCTTGTCGTGTCTTCATTTTGACTCGGTGAATGATTCGCGAATATTTTGAAAGTCATTATAGACCGCCGATCTATCGCATTGTCGACTAACCGTATTAGGTTTTTCCTCTCTCTCTCCGAGGAGGCGTCATCCTTTCTCTCCGATCCAGGATGATCGTTGACATAGCTTTTCAATAAGCTATATATTGATCTCATTAGTCTTGTAACTTCTCTGCTTTGAGAAAAGCGTCCTCTTCTTCAACGAGAAGTGCTAAGAGTCGGTCAACATTTTCATCATTTGTAATGATAAGTGATTCATTTGTTCCTATTCTTGGAAAATCATATTTGTACGTCCTTTCTTCAAAGTCTCGTACATCCTTGGAGTTCATCCGATTTCTGACTACTCTTGTCAGTCTTTCGTGCGCTTGTCTACCGAACAGCTTGGTGAATAGATCGCTCGGAATTACTGCGGTTGGCATTTTGACAATCACCACCGATTTCTGCACATGGAATGCGTAATGGATGTAACTCGCATGTATTCTGACATGTCTGAGCTTCTTTTTGTAGAATTTGTTGACGACAGACTGTTGCGTCGCTGAATTATCATATCCCAGCAAACTCATAAGCTCAGGCTGCTCTTGTATTTCGTCTTTTAGCCTCTTCAGGGTAAAGGGCTTTTCTCGATATGCCAATGACGTCTGCTTTACGCAATTCAAATTGAATTTCGATGCTTCCGGTGTTTTCTTCAACCGTGGTATGATCTCATCCTGCATCCAATTTCTCACAAACTCTAAGACAGATGTGGCTTCACTCATCGCCTTTATTTCAGCTTCTGTAACACTGCGGCATACACTTTTGATCACATAGGACTTTGCTGCTATTAAATTTCCGAACACGAAAATGCAATGTCCTGCTGTCGAACGCATTCCTTCTTTTACGTCTCCGTAGCTCGCATCTGAAAATCCCCATAGTATGTAGTCTTTCAACACACTTCCGTTGTCTCCATACACGCATATATCGTTTCTCTTCGTGTACAAGTATTTGAAAACATCGGTTGCTATTTTCACTATCAGAAAGCTTGGGTTGATGATGTACCTAGCGAGCATATTTGTGACAGTGATAATTTCCGGCACTCCTGTCATTCCCAGGTATCCCAGAATCCCTACTGTCATTCTCATGTAATTCGTAACCATTTCATTTGTTACCTTCTCTACACCATAGAAATATTTTATTTCGTTCGAAATTCGATTGTTTCTTCTGATCTGTTCTCCCGTGCCCGGACGCGGCAGGGTATCATTCTTTAGAGCTCTCCTATCATCTTCTCTTACTGGCGTATGTTGATATCTAAAATTCAGATCCTTCAAAATGTTCGTCGCAGCTGCGATGATCTTATCCGACTGTGATACATATATTGTAAAAGTTTCATAACACTGGCACAATTGTCGTCCTAGGTAATACTTCCAACCTTCACCGTATTTCGGTACTCTGCCATAGTGTTTCATTTTGAAATGTCCTTCGCCAGTTTCCGGATCTTTTATTATTTCTTTCATGACTTTGTCGAATATCTCCGGTTTACACAGAATTATCAAATCGTCGACGTAGACAGCCATGATGATTAGATAGCCGTCTATTTCCTTGAACATTATGCACGGATCGTAATTTGATTGTATGTAATCTAAACCATCGACCATCACCTGAACAAGTTTTGAGAAGAATACGGCTGCCCCTTGGACACTTCCGTATAGATTTCTGTTTAATAACAGATAACATTTTCCATTCGCGGTTCGACAACCCTGCGGTACGGCAATTGCGACTGGCAAACCATTCCCTTGAAACTTTGCGGTTAGGTATGCCCCGTCTATGTCTGCGGTGTGGCATGCTAAACCAAACATGCTCGCGATCGCCAGTACTATGTTAATGGATAGGCTTTCGACTACAGGCGACTCTGTGTGTGGTGGTATCGAATCTTTCTTTTGTAGATCTCCGCGCAATACCAACCTCGCCTTAAACTTTAAACTGTCGTCTTCGTTTATTACGATTTTAAACACCCATTGTGTTCTGAGCACGACATGGTTGTCTGTCAACTCCTTCAATAGAGAGAAACTCGCTTTTCCATTGATATTTTCGAGTTCTTTTTCAATTGCTCTTATCCATTTTGGCCGTAAAGGTCCATTTGTCGCTCTTTTGATATTCTTTGGCTCCCATCGTTTGACATTCGCTCTGTTTATATTTTTGCACGTTTCTTCCGCTAGTGTTTCATCCTCTTGAGTAAATCGAGCTGTATGCTCATCTAGCGAGATTGGAGGTGCAGCTTCTTCCTCACTTCCGTCATCAAAGCTAAGTTTGTCTTTTGTCTTGAATTCGATATCCTCCGGATCATAGGAGCCTTTCTCATTGATTTTGCTGAGAACGTCTGTAAGCAGTGCGTATTTCGGTTCAACTTTTGGATATCGTCCGTCTTTTGATATGCAGTCTGGTGCTTCTAGAGGATCTACCCATTCCGGTAGTTCATTCCTCATTCTTTTTGTCCCAGGTGGATTTTCTATGTGCTTTTCGAACTTCTTTGCATCTGCGATGATCCGGTCCACCTTCCTTCTGGCCTCTCTGGCCTTTTCTTTCACGGACTTATCTCTTCTCCTATCCTTGACTATTCTAGAAGTCTCGACTTTGCACTTCTGCGCCAGAAGCCCGGCAAGCTCCGCTTCTCCTTTACTCTCAAGTTCTACGGATGCTGCTTCTAACTCCATCTGTGATTTTTCTGTTGAGACCGACAATAAACTGCTCTCACTCACGATATAGTTCTTTTTCTCGACTTCTTCGTATATTGTTATTGTCTCGGGCTGCTTAGTTTCCTGCGCGCATATCTGTGCATAAATATCTTTTGAATACCTTGGATTCGCTTTCGTTTCCCTTTTGCTTCTTCTCGGGATAAAGATAGGCTTTGCTTTGGTCTTGGCTGGTTTCCAATTCTTCGGTCTCCATGGAGTTTTCTTCGCCTTGGTATCCAAACGTGCTTTCTTTGGCTGCTGTTGATTATGTCCCATATTTGATGCTGATCTCTTAACACCTCTCTTCGGTTCGCTGTCGTTGTTCTCGCCATCCTTGTCCCTTCCAAATCGTACTGTGGTAAATTTGGGGTCGAAGATTTCAACTTTACTTCGGCGATTTGCTTCATTTGGCGAGACTATTTCATAATTCACTGGCAATTCAGGTTCGAAGGGCAACCTGGGGACTTGATGTATCGCTACTCGACCTTTGTGCAATTCTTTCTCCATGCGATCAGCTTTGCCTTTGCCGTTAGAGTGTTTCTTCGTAATATGTGATTTTAGACCTCGTATGCTCCTCGAGGTGAATCCGCACTCATCCGCACAGCACTCAAAGCGAACAACTGTATTTAAATCGTCGAAAACCGCCTTGAAAGGATGGTTCTTCAAATAGAGATCATAAACTTTGCAATTTTGCGTTCTGCTGTGTCGGAAAGTTGGTTGGACGTTTGTCGGATTCGGTACCAACACTGATTGACCTAGCCACATTCTTACTATTCTGTCACCAGGCACCTCTGCTTCCACTATTTGATAGTTACTTCGTACGCAGTCCTCAGATGTTTGTGGACAGTAGAAGCAAGCGCTAGCATCTGTGCGCTTATACATATATATAGCCTCCATCGTGCCTCCTTTCCCGTCATTACGAGGGATTACCGCAGTGCTGCCGAAACAAGGGAAGAATTCTTTCAAACCGGGAGGAAATCCCCATAGCGTCTCAAATGCGCTCTTTTTATTATTTGTTCCGGGCAATCTGTTGAAGCGGTATACCGCGTCTTTTAAGGCATCCGGCCAAAACTCATGACCTAATTTTGCGTACATTAATGAGGCTTCTGCGATTCTCTCAAGTCTGTTCATTACACTGTCCAATTCATGCAACGCATTTCTCCTGTCTGTGGGAAATAAATGGACCAAAGCGCCTTTATCTGACACTACCTCGAGTAACTCCTTGCTCGAATTCGATAAATGAGAATCGCCATATAGAACTTTTATACCGACTTGATCGTTTCTATTCGTACCTTCGCGTCTGAAAACTTGATTATCAATTAGGATCACTTCTCTTTCATTTATTTGCATTTGTTTGCGCAACATTTTCACTTTGTTTATCCACAGATTTACTATGTACGGCATGCATTTCAAACCGCGATGACAATATAGTATGACATAGTTGAGATCTCCCATAGGGTAAAATATTGTGCAGTGCGTTTCACCTTTTCTTCCCACTACCTTGTGGCACAGCTGATCGAACATCCATACGGATAGAGGTTGATTTTGACTCTTTATTCGTTGCGACTTCTTGCCGGTAATTATACCTCCAAAAGTTCGTAAGAACCCAGCATCGAGTTTCTTTTTCGCTGCCTCGATCTGTGTATCATCTAAACGCAATCCTAAAATTCTATTATCATCAGCAATTTGCTTTAATCTCTTAAGCGACATTGGTCCGAGTTGACGCATTATCCCGGACACGTCTCCAATTTTCCAGTCCGTCGACTGGGTGTTCCTTGGCGTTTTGGGTGTCTTCTGGCTAATTTCTTCATTCGCGAGCGCTCGTTCCGGAACATTAACAATCTTCAAATAGTCCAGAGCGGCTTTCGTCAGGTACATAAGCTTTTCGTTTTGCAAGCTGCGCGCGAATTGCAGTAGTTTTGTCTCGTTCCGATAAAGATCAACGCGATGTATTCCATTTTCCAGCACTTGCCGAAATTCATATTGATTTTTGCGATCATTGATTGCTCTCAACACCGTTTGTGGTGACACTAAATTAAAACTACCGTCGCTCGTGATTCCTGTTAAAATACCTAGCTCGCCAGTAACACTTTTAGATCTCATTACGCCATTCATTGTGCGGAACTGGGAATCACTCTTCCTTCCATTTTTTAGGAGGAATTCAAATTTCTTGTTAAGTATATTTGCCGTTGCACCTGAGTCATGTACGAATTTCAGGGTTTTCCCGTCATTATCCGTATTTCGATTTTGCACAAACAGCAAGATTCCTTTATTTTTATTTGCAATCAACTTATTTTTCTCGGGAGCGCGCGGCCAATGATATCGTCTCGCTCCCCAAATTTCCTATTCATCTTTCGTGACGAGATTCCAAACTTTTTGCTTTTCATCGTTTGAAATGTTCACATTTGGGTTATTCAGAAAAGCCAGCAAGAGAGATTCCGTGTCGTGCGTATCGACACTGGATGTTGTAGTAGAGCCTGCGGAACTCGAACTCGCCGACGCGCTATCTGCCAGCATCGCTTGGTCCATCGTCTGTGGTTGCCTTTGTCTCGGAACGAATCTGCGTCGATTTTGAAGCGCTGTCAACAATTGCTCGCGCTTCTCACTTTGGGCTTTATGATGCTCGGCTAGTTTTTTCGTCTCTTCCAACTGCTTTTTGAGATCTTGCTTTTCTGTATCTTCGTCTTCGTCCTCTTCTTCCGCCGCCGCGGGTTTATGCTTCTTGCTCCCATTTGCACTCTTCTTTGCCGCTTTATTTTCGCTGATATATTGCGAAAGTGCCATATTTCTCGTGAATCGAGGACTCGGATCGAAGTATGATTTAAAAGTATCGTCATTTTCGAGCTTTATTATTTCGTTTCTTATTTTTCTCAGCTGCGCGAGTATTTCTTCTCCTTTCTTATTCTTGAGCGCTGATAAAGTATGTAAATATCTCATCGGTCCTTGGGAGTTCTTTGCTGCGTCTTTTAAAATTCGATTGGCGCACGATACTATGATTGCTTCAACAGCTGATATTGCTGGTACTGAAATTGGTTTTCCCATTCTCTGCAAAGTCTCCAGTGCCTGAATTTTCTTTAAAATGAAAGCCGAGAGCTTGTGCGTTTTAGCTCTGTACCAGTTGCCGTCATGCTCGACATAATAATCTTTATTACTCGCGATTTCTCTTTGCACGTCTTGTTGGTATCCTGTTTCCGAATGTTCCGGCGCGGCTTCCTTTAAG
>JACLAD010006023.1_pt1 | contig 20535 bp, 14 predicted proteins | sample 8027901 | NCBI WGS metagenome assembly JACLAD01 (sample SAMN15725071, study PRJNA655200) | protist metagenome | isolation source: fluorescence activated cell sorting (FACS) single amplified genomes of... | place: Spain: Blaines Bay Microbial Observatory, Mediterranean Sea | collected 2016-07-05 | reverse complement strand
GGCTTATTAAGCTTGTGCGACAATGTGCGTGCTTTTTAAAAGTTTATTTACAGCATACAACCAGTATGTATTTTAATTTATTTTTAGTTATCTCAAAGGCCACAGCCAAAAACCCAACCTGCCGGGCAAATTTTTTCTTTCTTCCCTTTTGGGCGAAACGGAAACAGCTCAGATGGCTCATGCATGAGGCGACGTCGTTCGTGGTCTAGGTCGTCTGGATGTTCTGTCTGCTGTCGAGCACGCCACAGGCAGCATCGACGAGCTGTCGACGAACGACGAGCGTGGCAGCGACGAGCGACGTCTCAACGCGACGTACCAGTTGCCTCAGCTGGCCGTTTGTCGACAGCTCGTCGATTATGCCTGTGGCGTGCTCAACAACAGACAGAAGACGCAAACGACGTGTCCTCATGGCAAAGTTGAAGTTGGAAAAACAAAAACTTTTGCGCAACAGGTTGGCTTTTTTGGCTGTAGAGGTTCCCATGCACTATTATTCTTAGTCTAATTAAGATAATAACTTACGTATGTCAATACATATAATCCAGGGCTACCAAAAAAAGGGAGGTTTCTTAGAAACGCGACAACACTGTGTAGGAGACACCACTAGTACTACTGTAGCGCAGATCAGTGCCAATATGCACAATAGTTGACCCGGAGATAATTTGCCGAGGGATCGCGGGGCTGCTGCGGGATCAGCCTGATCGCTCTCTAGAGGCCGAAAATAAAAAGCAGCTGAGCGGTTGCTTATTTCAAATGGTGATCATGATTTCAGGGTTTTCAGGCGTTTCAGGGGTATTCAGGATCTCCTAGATTCCGAACTACAATGGGCCACAACTCGTCAATGAAGCCTCAAATGCGGGTTCTCAAGGTTGCATGCGCGCTCCCCGCATGCAGTGGGCATGCCCATACCGGAACCAAGCCACCTGGGATGTGAGTTTAGAGCACACAAGTGGGGATTTTCAGGGTTTTCAGGCGTTTCAGGGATAATTAATAAAAGAAAAGTTTACGACAAATCGAAGCGAAACGCCGGCGCTGCAGGGCGCATTTGGGGGGGCGCGCTGATACCCACACACCCCGGGCCTTGGCAAGTGCGTCTGGAGAACTAACTTGCGGAGAACTTGGGAACTCTAGACTTACTCTAGACTTGAGCTAGATCTAGTCGACAGGGGGACCGCGCGGTAGAGGGCGGGGAGGGCGGAATGCCGCCCACTTGTAAGCAGACTTGGCTGAGTTGGCATGGCGTGCTGTCGGTGCTGTTACAGCCGTAAAACTCGTGTACGTTGAATGACGCGGGGACTGGTGAAGTCAGAGACGCAGACAGAAGGTTAAGCAGCGCAGCCACTCGCGAATCCTCCTCCTGCCAGTTTCGCGGACGATCCGTTGTAGCGCGTGTCTTGTCACATAGTGTCTGTACAGAGATAAACAAAAGGACAGCGGCAAACTTGTGGCAGGACTCCTTACTGGCAGGACGCACGATGGCCATCGGTGTTCACGAGGAGGAGACTGTGGCGCTCAAGGAGTGCTCTGCTGCCGTTGTTAAAGTTGTAGAGGAGGCTGCACCGTCTGCTCACGAATCATCAGGATCGGGCAATGAACCTCCCCAAGGGGCTGTTGAGCGATGCGTCCTGTGTGGCTTAGCCTTTGCTGCCGGCGCGGGGCAAGCGGTTCAAGCAGGGGTCAACGTCTCAATGGCGTCTACAATGGTGCGTGGTGGAGAAGACAAGAACGTGCTTGGAGCAGGCCTCGTATCCTTTATTGGAGGTTGGCTGATGCTGGTTGTGATGAATGCTGCTGAAAGCGCACACGCGGGGAAGATCCAATGCTCCAAGCCTCAGAAGTGGTACGAGGTTCTTGGCGGTCTAATTGGCACCACAGTGATGACCTGCACACTGCTGAGCACACCGGAAATTGGCTTCGCGTTAGCATCCGTCATGAGGGTGGCTGGAACACAGCTCACTGCCACCACGTTTGATCACATCGGACTGTTGGGTATGCAGCAACGGCTTTTGAATCCAGGGAAGGCAGTAGGGCTGCTCGTTGTCCTGGCTGGTGCCATGCTTTCAGTCAGTGACGACATTGTGGTGGGCAGCTCACTCGCAATGCCCCTGCTGCTTGTCCTCTGCCTACTCGCTGCCACTGGTGGGGCTTTGCTGCCATTGCAGGCCAGTGTGAACCGAAAGCTTTGTGACAGCATCGGCAACGTGAAGATCAGAGCCACTTTGGTCTCTTTCACGGGGGGGGTGCTGGTCTTGGCAGTGGAGTGCTGGTTTTGGATGAGCTATGTGGATCCTAGTCTAGCTGAGCGGTTTACGCTCCAGGGAGGAGAGTGGTGGATGTACACAGGGGGCTCGTATGGGGTATACGGCGTCACAATGAATATTTACAACCCGCCGAGGATAGGCATGGCAACGCACTTCATGTTTGTCATAGCTGGCAATTTGATGGCAAGCATGCTTCTAGACGCTTATGGTGCCTTTGGCGTTGATGAAAGGCTATCCAACTCCATCATCTCCTGCAGATGTATGCCTGTTCTGACTGAATTTTGCGGTATGCAGGCATCCTACAGCACTCAGACTTTGTGGTGTGCTGATAGCTTTTGGAGGAGCATTACTTGTAGAGCGCAGTAAGATGGGAATAGTGCCAGTCGTGTTCAACATAAGCAATGATAGTAGCTCCACTGGTGAACTGCAACAATGTGGTGAAGTGATGACTCATAGCCCCCGGTTCAGTGCAGTGGGTGCTGACAAGCAGACACTGATCTTCGAGGGGGGCACAGAAGAGTCAGAGTTGGCCCGAGCTGATTGAACCTGAATGTCAGCCTGCTGCACTACGATACTGCATCGGCTGAGCGTTGCTGTATCTACTCAGTACTAAGGTGGGACGTTGCCATGATGTCCACATGGGGCCGGGGGAAGTTGTACTCCATGGCCTGCCCAGGAACAGACACACAGGGAGTGAGCGAGGGAGCGAGGGCGCGAGGGAGGGGGCCAGGTGTTGCCTGCACGAAGTTGCCGGTCTGGGGCCTCTCTGGGTCCAGGCGATTCTTCGCGGCCATGAAGGTCTCAGCAGCCTTCCCACCCTCCACACCGCACTGCGCCTCGTTACAGAGCCCCCAGATCATCACCGCCCCATGGCTGCGGTGAGCCTTGATCATGTCATGGTACTCTTGGCTGTGCCAGCTCCCGAAGTTTCTGTTCTCGTCCCAGCACATCACCCTCAGCGTGGTTAGCAATTCGTACACGGCATCCTCCACCAGGCACACAGCACTTGTGAGGGGGAGGTGTCACACTGTGTGGGGGGGCGGTGTCCTCGTATGGCTGTGTGTGTGTGTGTATGGCTGTGTGGAGGGGCGGTGTCCTCATATGGCTGTGTGTGTGTGTGTGTGCATTGGCTGTATGTGAAGTGGGATGTGCCAAGTAAAGCGCCGCCGCGCGCCGAAGGAAAAGCCTGCGCAACAGCAGGGCGCGTGCACGGGGGAGGGCGCGGCGGGCGCCGGGCTTCCGTCATTAGCTAGCTCGCCGCGCTGGTGTCTTTCACGCATTCATGGCAGGATTTCGGGGTTATCGCAATGGCGCCTGTGTAGTGATTCGCCCGAAGCAACTCGGGGTCGATCGCATCCGCCATACCACACCGCAGTCTAGACACATAGTGCGCCCACATGAATTGCACGTCCTGCAGCAGTATTCATCTCTCATAACAACCTCCACTTACGACGAAGCAAAGATCACACCTTGGGGCGCACGATGCACTTCTCTCGGCCTAGGGGTACCACATCTGGGTGGCGCCAAGTGAAGCGCTCCACCACCGGCAGACTATCAGGCCCAGCGAGAAAAGGTTGCACGAACTGGTGACCCGACATTGCTTGGCTACAGCTTGGGGAAAAGGTGCATAGCGTGTGGCACAGCTTTTTTTCGAGGTACTGTGGCCCCGGGACTGCGCTGCGTACGCCTCTTTTGCAATTTTTAAAAATAAGGGTTAGCAGCCATTTTATTAGGCTTTGCGGTTGGCCTGGTCGCGGGTTTTATCTATGCCTACTCTACGTACTCCAATGCCCTGCAGCACGCCTTAAACCTGTCTGAGCAGGACAAGGAGCTGGTCGGGCTGCTGGCGTCGAGCTTATGCAACCTGCTCACCGTGATAAACGGCCTGACCATTGATCACGCGAGTATCGCCACGGGCCTAGTTCTCGGCGGCCTCTTTATGCTGTGCTCCTATGGGTGACCTGTCTCATCTACAGTACAGCCGTACCGAGGTACAGCCGTACATCCTCGGATTGTATTTTGATCAGTTCCGCCCCGGGGCCGTGCGGGACGGATAGGCGGCGGGCCGCCGGGGGGGCGATGTGCCGGGGGGGTCCAACAGAGGCGCCCGGTACCGTTGGGGTGTACCCCGGGCCCGCCGCTAGGCCTCCGGGGGCTAATGACCACCAACGTTTCTGGACTGTATTTTGATTAGTTGGCCCGGGCATTCCTACGTGCCACTCGTCAAGGCCCCTCCGTGCGATGCCAATGGTCCCGAGACCTCCACTAGGCCACTGGTGGGTCCCCCTGCCATTACAGTCAGCTGCGGTGCACGAGAGATGTGCTGGTGACCTCTCCTAGGCACCGAAACGGCCACGTGAGCACGGCACGGTGGTACACCACGTGGGCGGGCACAACGAGCGGTTCCGAGCGCGCTCAGTCTCGGAGCCATGGATATACCACCTACGCCCAACGGTCAGCAACCTAGGGCACCTCGTGAACGCATTTCACACAAGATCGGGGTCCCTAAAGGGTGACCATTTCTTGACGGTTTCTGGGGTCACACGAGGGTCACGACAAAGCAATGTAGAGGCTCAGGATGGTGTCGAGGGCGATGGAGGATGGTCACATGGGTACATGCCTGTGACATAGTGGCTGGAGAGCCTCACTGGGCACCTGTGGTGGGCGGAAACGTGACCCCAGAGTCCCACCAGGCACCTATGGCGAAGTCACCGTGAGAGAGCCTGGGCACGCGACTAGAACCGCGATACACCGTGTACCATCCACCTACATCATCACGAACACACACAACTCACAACGGTGCACCATCGCGTCGAAATTCAGACGCGGTGGTTTCGGCGGTCACCTTGTCCCCGCTGTCTGTCCCGCAAATGGCTTGCTGTCACCCATGAGAGGTCTCGAGGTCTCAATGTACACTACCTGGCAGCGTTCGGTCCACTCAGTTCCCGGAGGGGAGCGCACCGCGGCGGCGGTCACCTTCAGAAACGTTCAGATCGGCGACTGCACCGCGCCGTGGCCCGGAGACACGGCACTTCCCGGGACCCGCGCTTTGGCGGTGAGGTGCCGTGTGGTCAATGCGTCGATAGGCGTCTTTGTGTCCCCGAGAGTACTTTCCCCTACGTCAAACGGTGTCAAATCGATCAAAGAAACGTTGAACGTTTCTAATCAAAATACAATCCGAGGAAGTACGGCTGTACGATTGTACAAGCTGTACATAGGTACTTTGAAAAAAAAATCGTATCCACTCAAGATGGAAGACCGCATGAGGATACGCGAACAGGGGATAGGCGAGGATGTCTGAGCCGGCTTTGTCGTCGAAGCAAAAGCTCCATGCGGTAGGCATAGGTTACAGCACGCTTGCGCAACTCCGCAAGGTGCAATCCATCAGGGACGACTATGAAGCCCTCAAAGACGCGCTTACGCGAGCTATGGCCAATGCGGGTGTCAGTGAGTCCAGGTACAAAACAAACGCAATACTCAGTATTGGGCACACAGAGGGTGCCATGAACTTTTGACACCACTCGGTATACTCAGTGGCTTCATGACAGCTTTCACGCAGCTGTCGTGAGTGTGTATATGTGTGTGTGTGTGTGTGTGTTGGGTCGGACGGGTCGAAGTAACCCTAGGCGTGACCCTTGCCTTGCAGTGCCCGAGAGTACGCCGAAAAGCTGGCTGCAGCTCACCAGCAGACTCTCGCTGCAGAGCTGAAAGGCAATGCAGATTAATGTTGTAACTGAATGACGCAAACTCCTGATATCCCTGTCGGCCTGCAGCGGAGAGCACTGGTGCCTTGCAGCGTCGGCCCTCAGTTGAGCTGGCAGGCTACATTGCTACCACTGCCGAGGTGGCTGTGCCTGACTGGAATTATCTTCCCCCTGACGCACCGTCCTGATTCCAGAAAGAGCTCATGTCGGAGCATGGCTTGAAGAAAGGGCACGCCCGCCTCCTCAAAACCGATCGAGCCCTCGAAGAGCTGCAATCAGCTCTCAGTTTGCACGATTCGATGGTGAACCAGCGGGCAGAGCGCTCCAAGTCGCTCCAGCTCAGCTCGCAACAGTCTGCAGTGAGCCCTGGACCTAGTATCGCATCCACTACAGTAGTGGAAATACGCAAAGAAGGTGGTGAGCTGCAGCCTGCTCCACCCGTAGAGGGCCCCCCCCACACACACAGGTTTACGCGGCGAAAGTCGATTGGGAGGGTACCAAGGGAGGAAGTGCCGGTTCCCACACTGCCAGTTGAGAACGCTGCTGCAGAGGGCACCGTTGCGACAGAGGGCAACGCTGCGGCAGAGAATACCGTGGGTGCACAGCAGCAGACCCAAGGAGACCCGACTCCTGCCCTCGCAGAAGGCATAGACTCAACCTGGCTGCCCCCTGAGCTCACTGCGGCTGGACATAAGAAATTACTGGAAATAGAAGAAGAAGAATACGATGATGAAAATGTGAGCACCAGCTCGTTCCCTGCATGCAGCGTGCACTTACTTTGGCCATATCGGCAGGACGAAACATGGATGGTGGCAGGCAGGGCCAGCACATCATTCATCCGACAAAGTGCACAGATGCGTGAGATGGATGACCTGGACTTGGCTCGCCGCGAGGCTGCCATTGCTGCTGGTCGGGAGGCAATCGATAGGCTTCGGACGCGTAGTGCCAAGCGCGATGTCAAGGCACTGGAGCAGCTCACCGACCATCTCGAGGTCTCGATTCGCACCATCGCTCAGATTGTGACACTTGCATGGTTGGTAGGGTGTGGCAGTGCTCAGCGAGGATAAGCAGGCAGAGCTTCTGCCACAGGCGAGCAAAATGGTCCGAGGGCTGTACAGAAACTCGCTGGAGCATAGTGCTTTGCTAGCTGAGGCTCTGCTGGCTGCATATGGGCACCATGTACAAGAGCAAACTACAGCACCTGACCATGGTGGTGTGGACCATGTAGCTCAGCAGGAGGAAATGCTGGCTCATGCCAAAGAAACACGAGCTAAGCTCATGAAGAAAGGACTCGGAAAGGGGGTTCGTGTGGTGGGGAAGGTGACGAAGTCGATTGAAGCCACTCCGATTCACCATATTGGCAAGATAGAAGATTTGACCATGGTTGAACATGTGGAGGAGGCCCGAGATCTTCTACGCCAACTCCAGGCTAATGAGTTGTGGGAAGTGGCTAGTGATGTGCAGTCCATCGTATCGCACATCGACAAGACTGCAGAGTATCATAGCAAACTCACAGTGCATCGTATCCAGCAGGAGGAAAATGAGGCAATCCAGCTGGCCCGTGATGCAGCACTAGCTGCCTGGGAAGCAGATGAATACACCCGTCGCAAGGCATATCTCCGTGAACAGCTGAAGGCAATCACAGATGCCACGACAGTGCTCCGATTTGCACAACGCTCTTTTGCTCGGCGGTCTGCACTCATCAGATCGCGAGTGCCAGAGACCATTGAAGAGGAGGATGCAGAGGAAGATGAACCAGGGAGTCCAATCTCCAAGCACGGTGTATCTATCGTTGATGGCAACATCAAATTTAGCAAGCCTGTCAGACCACCCAAGCAGAGTGCACAAGAAGATGAAGAGGATGAAGAAGAGTTCATCGTGACAGAGCAACTTCGCGAACTCTTCAATGCTTTCGTCGAGGCATTCAACAGTAATCAAGGTATGAATGCCCGATCAGGGCTTACTGAAGTGGAGTTGCTGGTCTTGTGCCGTGCGATGGCCATCGGGGATCCTTCAATGGGGAGCTGGGATGACGACCGCATCACAGCACTCATGGATGCTCTTGATACCGATGTTGATGGCATTCTTGAAGCTGATGAGTTTGTGCAGCACTTTGCACAGCAGTATACAGGCCTATCAGTGCTCCCCGAGGAGGCCAAGATGGCTATTGAGGCTGGACACAGTGCTTTGCGACGGATTGATGCCTCTCGAGCCTACGAGAGTGATTCGAGGCAAGAAGTAGCTAAACTGATACATCAGTTGGCTAGTCAGGAAGCTCAGGAGGATCAAGCAATGGCGGCTGCCGAGAATGCTCAGAAGATAGCAGATGAAGCGATGCAGCAGCAAGCAGTGGCAGCAGAAGCTCGCACTACAGAGCTGCAACACTCGGCGCTCCTCGCCCACAACAAAGCATCGGCATTGCTCAAGGATAAGGAGGAAGCAGAGGCTTCACTGGAGCGAATAGAAAGCAGCATCAGTGATCACAATGATGAGCAAAAGGCAGAATTATCCCTAGAACAGTTGGAGACGAAGGCGGAGGGGTTGAGACAAACTCTGGAGGTGGCTGGTGCTGCTGTTATGGAAGCGATGGTAGAAGCAGAGGAGGCAGATAAGAGAGTTGAGATAGGACTTCAGGCACAGTTGTTGGCAGAGCAGAGAGTGATCCAAGCATTACAACGAGACCACAGACGTTCTGAGGAGCTAACGAAAGCTCTGCAGCAAGATGCTATCGATGCCACTCGCATCTTCCAAATGGCCCGAGCCAAAGGAATGGCAGCAACACTTTCTTCCAGAGCCAGGAACATTCCTTCCGCAGTCAAAACACCAAAAATACTAGATCAGCTTCCGAATGAGCAGTCTCAGCGTGAAGGTTCCGACAGCGACGTGCTGACCAGGAACATGATCTCTGTTGAGAACGAGCTGCGAGAGCTCTTTCGAGCTGGACTCACAGCATTCAACGCTGTTGGTGGTAAGGACAGCGATCGCCAAGGAATCAACCAGGAAGAACTTATGAACGTGTGCCAAGCCATGTCAGTGGGTGATGCCTCGATGGGTCAGTGGACTGGTGACAGAGTTGCTGAGCTGATGCGTAATTTGGACGCCAATGCAAACAAAGAAATTGAGGAGGACGAGTTTGTGCGCTTTTTCCTGGATCACTTTAACCGTGGAGAAATGCTGCCATCTGCACTGACGTTGTCGAGCAGATTCGACAACGATCCTTTGGCTGAGTTCAAGATGGCAGTGAATGCAGGATACAGTGCCATCGAACGAATGGAGTCAAGTGCAGGTGTTGATGTGACAAAAAGGCATCGACTGCATATCATAGGAGCTGAACCTGGAATGTCAGTCCAAGCCACAGAAGCGAGCAACGACTCAGAAGGGCTTCCGTTCAAACGCATGACGCAAACAAAAGTCGAGACTTCACAGATTTCGGTAGAAGAAGAGCTGAAAAAACTCTTTCGAGCTGGATTGGCGACCTTCTCAGCTATTGGTGGTAAGGACAGCGATCGCCAAGGAATCAACCAGGAAGAACTTATGCACGTGTGCCAAGCCATGTCAGTGGGTGATGCCTCGATGGGTCAGTGGACTGGTGACAGAGTTGCTGAGCTGATGCGTAATTTGGACGCCAATGCAAACAAAGAAATTGAGGAGGACGAGTTTGTGCGCTTTTTCCTGGATCACTTTAACCGTGGAGAAATGCTGCCATCTGCACTGACGTTGTCGAGCAGATTCGACAACGATCCTTTGGCTGAGTTCAAGATGGCAGTGAATGCAGGATACAGTGCCATTGAGAACCTCGCATCAGCACATGGGATGGTCTCCACTGTGCCAAATTACAGATTGCAGTTCATCGAAATGGGTGCAGGATCAGCAGAGGGTATCAGCCCTACTGAAGATGAAATGACTCCTGTCATCAGGCACGAAAGTCTTCTCCCGATAGACGAAAACGTGGCTCCGATCATCCGGCATGAAAGTCTTCTCGACGAGGACCTACCCTTCAGACGTGTTGGGACGACAAATGCATCGGCGGCACGTGGTGGGTTTGAACAGAAGCCAAATTCATCACATGAGAAAGATAAAGCTGTCGACACCACAGGTGATGGCAAGGCTGATGCTGTCTTGGTGGATACTACTGGTGATGGGAAAGTGGACAGTATTGTGCCGATTCACCAGCATCGAAGGCATCGTATGTCATGGCATACTGGAGATGTTCGTCAGGAGGATTTGTACGAGGTCATAGAGTCAGGGAAAGAGACCATTGACACGACAGGTGATGGTGTGGCTGATGCTATACTTGTGGACACCACAGGTGATGGGATGGTGGACAGTGTGGTCCCGCTCAGCAGTGTGGGGCTCGCAGCCATAGAAGCAGCAAAGAACGACACCAATGTATCCCATCTGCGCCGCACAGCCAGCAGCACCATTTTAAACCAAACCGATGGTAGTGTCCGGCTGAAGAAGGCAGAGGATGAGGCCTCGTGGCGCACCATGAGAGTTCACGATGCCAAAAATGAGGTGAAGGGTAAAGCTCGTGTGCTGTCGAAAGCACAGCGCAGATACGAACAGCTGCAACGCGAGCATGAAGTTCGGCAAAGAAGATTGGAGACCAGACGAAGGGCTCGCGAGGCTCGCACACGTAAGCATTGGGAGAAAGCTAAAGGACTCACTGAGAGCGAGGCGATGCAGAAGCGACGCATGCTCAAAGGGAAAAAGCTCCGGTACATTCAAGCAGAGATGAAAGCGCAGGACGGTGACATGCCTGCGACCTTGGTGCAACAGATGCAGGAGCAGGAAAAACGACAGCAGGAGTATGAGGCATTCACGAAAGAAGATAAACTAAAACGCACAGAAACTAAGGCGAAGCCTTGGAAAAAACAGCTCGCCCGGCAAGTGATAGAGCACGGTTTAGGGGAAGCTGCTTTGAAAAGAGGTGTGAAAGAAGTGGTGCACGATACCCTGCTTGAAAAGGCACACGAAAGCATGATGGACCTGCTCGTGAAGAACTGGCCACGACCTGCCTCGGCTGGGGCTGAGAACTCCGCGCCTGAGTCATCTCACGACATCGTCATGAAGCAGAAGCTGAAACGAGCTCAGAGCTTTCGCAAAAAGAGGCGCCGTAGCATGGCAAATATCAAGTTGCAGGAGCGGCGTACGCGCGAACCTCCCAGTCGGATCAAGCTGCGGGGACTTCTATACAATGAGGACGTGGTGGCACATGCGAAGTACCTTGGCATGGATCCAGAGCAGGAGTCTCATTTGTTGTGGATCGCAGAGGCTGCCATGAACGCCGCCCTTCCAGAGGGTTGGTCGGAGCACCAGGATGAGCTTGGGCATGTGTACTTCTACAACGATGCAACCCATGAGTCTTCTTGGACTCATCCGACAGATGCATACTACTGGCGGCTATATCAAGTGCATCATGACCAACCTAGTGAGCACAAGGAGAACGCTGCTGCAGGTGCTCCTCGACCACCGAAGGACAAAAGACCACACAGCGCTAGACCTTCCCTTTATTCAAAGCAAGAAGAAACGAACAGGCCGACAGCTGGTGTGAAGCCAGTAGAAGAACAGCAGCATCCGATCCCATGTGAATCTCAACCCCCTGGACCACTGCAGATCACACTCGCAGATGTAAAGAAGCGGAGGGAAGGAGAAGCCCAGGACAGGCAACATGCCAAGGAAGAGGCCAGAATGCAGCGCCGGCAGGAGGTGGCTGAGATACAGGCTCAACTGATTCGCCAGGAGCTCCAAAGGGCAAGCATCTATCGTGTGAAGCATGCAAGTCATGGTGCGAAAGATCTGCCTATTTCCTTGCTTCAGCGGCTGTCAACTAGTGTCAATGACGCAAGGGATGAGGAGAAGTCGATCGAATCTCAGCTGCAGGTGTGTCAGCGTGATTTGACCAAAGCAATGAAGAAGGTTCAGAACTCACCCTCGAACAAGTCTAGTCCGAGCAAGACAGGGCTTCTTAGCCCTGAGCATGCCAAGAAAGAGCAAAAGCTTCAGCAAAAAGCAGAAGAAAAACGGCAAGCTCCCGTAAGGGAAGCTCAGGAGGCTGTATGGAGGCTTGAGAGACGACTGGAAGCTGTAGCAGGTCGCCGAGCCCCACTCGAAGCCTTATTGCACGAGCACGCCACACTCCAATCTGAGATCACAAATGTGAGAAGGATGGCTGATGGTCCTGCCAAAGCTGGCGCAGAGGGGGCGATTGCATCCAGGCAAGCCATCTGGAAAGCACGAGTAGAGCCAACAATCGAGCTTGCGCAGGAGAAAGCCGACCTACATAGGCAGCTGCTGGAGCTCGCGGCAACGGAACTAGTGGACTTTAGGAGGGTCGTGACAAGTGTTCTCAGCACATGGAATAGTGATCAAGAGCAGTACACAGCTTACGTTGGTCAAGGCAGTGCAGCCAAGCGAGTCTCTGCCCCGATATTTCTTAAAGCAGTCACCAATGGACTGTATGAAATTGCCGATGAAGACGAAGCAGCCTCGCTATCTGGCACAGGGGGTTTGTCCAGCGCTGTAGCCTCCAGAATGCACGATCCAATCTTTTTGACAGCAGTAGCCAGACAACTGAAGGAGGCGATGATCTGGAAATTAGAGACCCGACTCGAAGGGCTCACAGCGAGGCAGTCTGCAGTGCAGGAGGTGGGACTCGAGACCCGCCACGAGACGCTCGGTGTCGTTGATAGCTTAAGGCGTGAACTACAGGCTGCTGACCGAGGCCATGACCTCATCGAACACTTGACCGAACACCTCCAGAAGACAGCTGTGAACGACCAGGTCGCCAAGCGATGTGTCACTCAAGCGTTGTGGGATATACTCCAGCCCACGAAGAAGGCCACGAAAGAGGAAGTCGAGGAGTGTAGTCGAGAGTTCTATCGTCGCTCAGAGCTGGGTCGAGAAGACCACGAAGATATTCGGAAGAGATATCTACCAGGTGATGGGTTCAAGCTCAGCGAGAATAGTGCAGCCGCTGGGCATGAAAAAAAGCGTATGTTATATGTGTCCTCGAGCAGCTCTGTGACGATGGAGGCACACGTTGGGAGGCTTTGTTACTTCAATCTCTTTTCTCGGGGTCAGACGAGCCGAGGAGGGCCCTCCGAAGGTGACCGCAGGTTATTTCACTTTGGGCGGTGGCTGCTCGGTGTGGTGCGAGGCAACCTCATCCTGAAGTGCAACGATAAGGCGAGCGCACTGGAGCTGTGGAGTGGGTCGAACGGCTGGTTCCGCTTTTGCATGACCACCAGGAAAAAGACACAGGGCAGTCTTATGATAGATGGTACTAGAGCCGAGCTGGCAGACGACTACTCGTGCGAGTGGGACCCAGAGACTGGGCAGTATGTAGACCCGACGGTGCAGGACAAGACGAAGACAGCAGTGAAGGAATATCAGGGCTGCATGCTGTACGATATGGTAGGGGAGAGTGTCAGCGACGAATTCAACGAGAACCCAATGGTACTGGCCAAGAGGGAGGCTCACATGCTTCAGCTCGCTAATGGGGCGCCAAACAGCTCTGGGTTTGGTTCAGTTGACCCCCTTGTCGACTCACTGTCGCAATTTGGGGAGTGGACTGTTTTTGTGACGAGCATGCACTACAAAAGAGCCTACATTTACCACAATGAGATGCATCGAGTGGTCCAAGTGCTTGCCACTGAGCCTGGTTTCATTGTGCATGAAGATCCACGAGATGGCTACGTGAATAGCGAGGAGATGCATGGCTTCGGAGCAGTGGACAACGAAGTGGATTTAGATACAGTGGTTCCGCCAATGCCACGAAATCTCCTGACAGCACTCTTGCCAAAGGATGATACAGTGGATGATGTGGTGCATGGAGCCCACTGGCTTGTTGATGGAAGGGAGCGTGATTGCCAGAGGCTCCATGATCTCGCAGAAGAGAAGTGAACCCACCAAACGTGTGTATGAACTAGCCCATCCAGACCTCAGTTTGCCAGACTGTGCCCAGTCTGTGCGACAGCGTGAAGGTATGCCAAGCACGCAGTGCCATACTCCAATCAGCAACGTGCTCGTCATGAGTACATTTAATTAAGGTGCGGGTGGGCCGCGCGCGCGGCTCGGCGTTAGCCTTTCCCGGCCACCGGGTGTGCGCGTGTTGGGGCCTTACCCCATGTCGTCGAATACCTCGTTCTCGTCACTTAGTCCCTCTTCCGTTTTTTCCGGTGCCGTTGGTCCGCTGCGTACGCCTGTGCCTATTCTTAGTTGTGCTTCCCATGCTTCCTCCTCGTCCTCGTCCAGCAGTATCATCCCGTTTGCCCGGTTCATGCTAATGTCCACCGTCATCATCAGGAAGGGTATACATGTCGCTGGGACCGCTGTGCCCGGGCACGGGTTGTACTGCGTTCTGGCGCTCTTGTGTGCCCGCCTATTTGCTCTCCACCGGGCCGCGCTCGTGGGCGGGACCGGCTCCGGTTCCGGGCCCGGCTTCCGCTTGCGCGAGGGCCGGCCCCGTGGTACTTTCCGCGCGCGGGGGCTTTCGGGGGGCTGTGTGCTGCGCTTGTTTGTTTTGTTTTGTGGCACGGTGGCTTTGTTTTGTTTTTTCGTTTGTTCCTTACCGGCAGTATATTTAGTAACAAGGCTTTGTTTTGTTGTTTTGGTCTGGGCCGTGTGTGACACGGCCGTTGAAGGCCGTTGAATCGCGGACACAGCGGAGAATCCTCCCACACGTTTTGCAGGGCATTTGGATGGGGGCTCCTCGCTCACGCTCACTGCTTCCTCAGGTGCTCTGTTGCTTCCCACCTCCTCAGCGCTGCTGCTGCCCACTGCTCCGCCAGGGGAGGGGCTATCCTGTTCCACCTGGCGTCCCTGCTGTACCCTGGCATTGTCGACGTCCCTGCTGGGGGCCTCCTGTCGTTCGCGTCGCGGCGAGTCATCCGCTCCTCGTGCCTGGTCCCTGTATTGCACGCGTGACACCACTGGCACTTGCCCTTCTCGAATTCCCGTGGCTGCCACCACTCGGGGTACAGATCTGTCCACACCCACGTCGGCTTGCAGTGTTTCCACCCGTAGCAGCACTGCCTCACTTCCACTGGTGCCCCCAGGACCTCCCGAACCTCTGGCATCTTCGCCACTGCAGACCCCCGAGGTTGTTCCACTGTGTAACTCCACCCTGGTACCCTGCTCCTGTGCTTCCTGATGCCCTCTATCATTTCCAGGAGTGCTTTCGTCTGCTCTGGTGACCTCTCCTTGCCTGCATGCTCGCCACTGCCCCTGCCCTGTGCCTTTTCCAGGTGCTGCAGAATGGATTCCTGGGTGCACGAGGGGCTGAAGTGACAGTAAGGCATCTCGTGCTCCTTTAGCTTTCCTGCCTGCATTGCTTTCTTCACCAGGTCGCCCTTGCCTCTGCAGAAGTTCATCCTCAGGTCGGGCACCGTGTGGCCCAGCTTCAGACCCAGCAGGTGCCGCTCCTTGTCTATCCCATATACTGCCATCACTTTGCTTATCCCATCGACTGCCCCATTCCACCCCGACCCGAAATCCAGCGCAGTCATCCTGCCCTCCTTCACCTGCTGCACTCTGCCGCCCTGCCGTGCTGCCGCTACTGTGCTGTCTGCATTCCTGCCCCACTCCTGCTCCTGCAGCACCTGTTTGATCTCTGCCCAGATGTCCCTGCTGCTTCCTCCTGACCCTTCTACCCTCCACATGACCGTCAGCTCTCCGTCTGATGCCATTATTGCCAGCACCGTCATGATCTGTGCTGCTGTCCTGCCCTGCTTTGTGTGTGTGAATCAGCAACGTGCTCGTAAAGGCCTTTACGAGCAGAGCTCTCAAAATCTAGCAGAACTATAGCAGAACAGCCGCGGGCCCGCGCTGTCCCCCGTGGACGAACCCCGGGGCCGCGCCCCTCGTCGCGGGTGGAGGGTGCGCGGCGTCTGGAATCCCGTCCTTTTGGTGTCCAGGGGCTCCTGTTAGATCTAAGAGTACGCTTACGATACGAGTACGCTGAGGCCAGCACCCATGGTGACTAAGGTGACCTTCCAAGATACTTCCAAGAGGCCATTGCCGTATGATTGAGCGCCCACTATTTAACTTAACCCGATGCTGATCCTGGTGGAATCTGTCTCTCTTTTTGGGGCTTGCTCCTGGCTTCGTGCTCCACAGCCGCTCCACATGCTGCTGTACTCTGATTCACCACTGTTCCTGTTGTTCAGAGCTGCATTTACTGCTAACTGCACAGTGTTCCCTATGCTCAAATCGAGTTCCTACCCACCACTAATCGTCAGTAAGCTGCTGACATGTTAGGAATAGATGCGAAGGAGAATGCAACAGCTGGTGGGGGTGCCTCGCTGAGTTCAGCAACAAGCATGCTCCTTGTGGCACTGTCCAGTGCAACAGTGGTTCCTTTTGGCCTTGCATCTCCACACCCAAAGAGTCCACCTACCAGCATTGACGGAGCACTGACAGTATCATTGGACGGAAATGTCATGTCTGCTTCTTCAACCTGCACAGAACTCTTGTTAAGAATATGGCAAGTATTGGGCTGGTCGCGGCACAATTGCCAACCTGCACAGAACTTTTGTTCTTACTGCGCCGGTTGGCTATTGTGCCGCGACCATCCCAATGCTTGCCATATTCTTTGCCAGGGTAGCATCCATCCCAGTGATCGTCCTCACCGTGGTAATACTTTTTGAGCATCTTCAAGAGCTTGTATCCGAATGCGAGGGCAAGGATGATCCCGTAGATCATAAAAAGTCCAGCCATGTCTTTCACCTCGAGTTTTTGGAGGTTTGATGTCTCCACAATCCACGTAGGACATGGAGATCCAGGCTTGTACTTCTCCAACAGACGCTCCAGGAAACGATCAGCAGCAACTTCTTGAAATGCCCAGTTCACGGCCTGCTGGATGCATGGGGCTTCACGGTGTGTGATCCACCCTGCCCGGCCATCAACAGGTACAGGTTTGATGACTCCTGTATCTCTGAAGTCACAGTACTGACTCTCGGACAAGTACCACTGTGCCTTTGTCATCAGGGCAGCTTTGCATTGACCGCTTTTCAGCTCACCAAACTGGCTCGGTCCATAAGGCATTTGGTTGATGAGGGATCTAGTAATGTCTGCTTCGGTGTCACCAAGTGGCGCAGGAACCTTCACTGTTGGCACATCAGGGTACTTGTTCAGGACATAGGTCTCTGTCAAGTCAGCTGCACTCTCAGCTATGCAATATGGGGCCCTCTGCCTTTCGGCATCAACAGGTGACGAAAACACATATGCCTGTGGTCCTTGTGTCCTTGTGAGGTACGATGCCAAATTGGCCGTGTAAGAGGAGATGAGGATGACCACTGTGAAGCCCCACGCCACCATCATCCACCTGCCCTGCCAGCTCTTGGGCGTGTGGTTGGCGGTGTCAGTGAAATGAGCAAATGCAAGATAGAGGGACATGAACATACTCTGTCCAGTTGTCATGTTATCGAAGTCCACAGAGGTGTGAACAGAGGTGACTTCCAGCGTCCAGATAGCAACTCCAGAAAGGGCTATGATGAGGACCACAAGCCCCCACAGTCCGTCTTGGAAAGGAGTTTTGAAGTTCCTTGAAAACACGGCGTCTCAGAGACTGCTCATGACTGCATGTAAAGCGGGAGCTCACCAGAATTTGTCAACCCAAGTAAGTTCTTTGGTCTGAGTTGGGACAGGTGCAACTAAGATGGCAGATGTGTCCAGATAGCCGTAGAGCTGGCGGAAGAGAGTCATCCTTTGTGATGACTTGAGCCACCCAGTGGTGACTATGTCATTGGTCTGAAGAGCTGTCACTCCTGCCTCAGTCCACGTCTGTGTATCTGTTTTCAAGACTAACGACAATGTGTAGGTGAACTCGAGTTTCCTCGCCATCTCCGCCAGGAGTTCCACCTGTCGCGGCAGGTCAGCATAGCCACGCGCCGAACTCGATCAAACCACCTCCAATCCCGACCAGGTGAACGTCGCCGTGTCGATTACACTGTAAGGCGGCCAGTTGATCATACCTACTGTTAAGTGCTTCCCTTTGAGGATGTCGGAAGGCTGTATGCTCGTCCAAGCCGTCATATTGGAACAGATCGCACTGTTGTAAGATTTTGCGCCCGGCATCATGCTGATGCACGCAAAGGCGAGCACGAAACGCATTGTTTCGCCGTGCCGTTGCCAACGAAAATTCCCTGTGTCAGTATCGATGAGGGGGCGCCAGGATGCGGTAACGCGATCGCTCTCAGCGCTCCTCTCTGCGACCGGGCGATGGTAATAAATGGTTGAGGCACGGTAATAGAGAAATCTCGCGTGGTACTAGACCACGGGGCGAGGACTCGGTGACCCCCGTTCGGAAGGCACCAGGAACATCGAAGTAGACTTCCTGAACGCATCGCAGTACGCCGTGGTGGGTTCGCTGGCATGGCGTATCGTGGCTCAGCTCCGGTCGCGTTTGGCGTCGTCTGGCGCACCCAGCACCGCCACCCTGCTGGTATTTTCGGTCGGTACCGTCGGTGTGACTTTAGCGCTGCTGCAGGTGCGCGTCTGACCCCGTCCAGGGCAGGGATTGGTCTCGACAGCACCACATCTACTGTGTTTGCACCCTGCGAGGTGCACTGCAGGGCTGCACAGGCAGCGCTGGATGGTCTGCCACCGGTGACGAGCACTTTGTGACCTGTTCTCTAGGCAGGAGCAGGCAGAGGGTGGGTGCGGTCACCACGGCGAGGGGAGGGCAGTGCATACGGTGACCGCCACGGTGCAGTGCACATGATGTGTTTGCATTGTATCTCCCCCTTCCAGGTGGCCGGCGGGCAGCTGCAGCCCACAGCACAGTGCAGAACAGCATAGCTTCGATCTGTCCTGCCCGTGAGTGTCCGATCTCACACGTGCACTGCAGGCGGGGGCTGGTACAGCTCGGATTCTGCACACATCACCGACTTTTTGGAGGGTCCCGACACGGTCGTGCGGCGGCGATGCGAAATAGAGCGGCTACTCGTTCAGGCGAACCCTTCGGGATGTGGTATCGAGTATGGAAAGCTTCATGCTGCTTTTGGTCGTGCTTTTCGTGTGGTTTTAAAACATGAACAAAAGATCAAAGTAAATTGCATGCGTGCTGAACACTCACAAACGTTAAGCACAAATACCCAAGGGCCTTTGCACCTGTGCGCAAGCGCGCCCCAACCCCGCCCCCCGAAATTCCCGGCAGGGCTCGGCGCGCGCGCCCCGGCGGCTGCCGGGGGGCGAAAGCTGCCCTCGTGCAGATTATTATGTAGTACTAAACGTACACACGGTGTTGTATAGGTCAGGGTGAACAGAGCTAAGTGACGATGGTACGAGGCTGTGATCGAGATCCACCACGCAGCACTGCTATTCAGAAATGGAAACGATGCCGCGCTTAAGGGCGCGTCTCCAAGGTAGCAGCAGCCTTGGAAGTGTCACAGGAGCTGCATCTCACACCGTCACGGTAGGAAGTACTGATCAAAAAAGTAACTGCAGCGACCTGAGCTCACCGTGACGGCACATCAGCATCATTCATTGTAGTGAGGCTCACGATGGGGGCTTCAGGCGCGAATCTGCAGGATGCCTGTGACTTATCACCTCCAAAGCAGCGCAAATTTCACACAAACAACGAGCAGGCTTCACAGCGAGCAGGAGCAACCATGTGAACGGTCCCGTGAGCGTAATTATGTACGTTCGTTGGGCAGTGGCGTCAGGTTGGGCACAACAAGCTCAGAACGTGCGATCCCGCGACACTCCGAAATACAGACTTCAGTCCTGAGCGTATTCAGGGTCAAATATTTGCCATCATTACCTTTGCACTATTTGTCGCCTTGCCCTCATTGCCAGTAAAGGTCGCAGGCATTCCGCGGAGATCATGTCAGAGACACCCTTACCAGATCGCTGCCCTCCATTTAGTAACAAACGATCGCGCAGAAATCAGCCTGATTTCTCCTCTCGATCGAGAGCTACGGCAGATATTCTCATTGCGTATGAGAGCTCTTTATCGATACGGACACAAGGAAAATTCAGTCAGCGGCACTCACGATGAAGAGCAGCTTCCTCGCGGCGCTCATCCTCTGTGCTGCGCACCTTGTCGACGCGAACACTCTGTGCGCTAACATGAGCCGCTGGACGAGTTGCAATCCCTCCGACATCCTACGAGGGGGACATCTGACGGTAGGCGTGCTCGAGGACACACCGTACAGTAGTATGGCGAGTGGCACATGGACGGGTCTCGAGGTCGATGAACGGGTGAATGGCCGTCTGGTACTCACTATCACGCCCACTGCCAGGCGGAGGTGTTCGCAGCAATTGCGAGCCGGCTGGGCTTCACCTATACCACACAGCTCGTAAGTCCCCCAAGCCAGGTTTCTGACGCGCAGGAATGGACCACTGTGGGACAGTCTGCTCTGCAGACCATGGATGTTCTCACGGGCAGGTGGGTTCATGAGGCTACACGGTCAAATGCGTTTCTACAGATCTATGGATACTGGGACGTGTCAACCATCATCATTGCACCTGTGCCAGCCAGGAATGACAAATTTACAAGTGATGATTTCTGGAGCTTCGCTGCGCCCTTCGATGATTGGCTCTGGGTCACAGTGGTAGGAGTTGTTCTG
>JACLAD010010274.1_pt1 | contig 20560 bp, 16 predicted proteins | sample 8027901 | NCBI WGS metagenome assembly JACLAD01 (sample SAMN15725071, study PRJNA655200) | protist metagenome | isolation source: fluorescence activated cell sorting (FACS) single amplified genomes of... | place: Spain: Blaines Bay Microbial Observatory, Mediterranean Sea | collected 2016-07-05 | reverse complement strand
CGCGACCGATGCTGATGCGCCTGCAGAAGAAGCCCCCGTTGAGGAAGCAGTTGCTGAAGAAGCCGCCCCTGAGGAAGCAGCAGCACCGGCCGTTGATTTGCCAGTCATCGCACCCGTAGGCTATGCGGATGGCTTTGGCTACGGTGTGCAATCGCACGCCACAATTGGCGATCCATCCTACGCGATGGAAGTTGTCTCAAACCAACTCAACCTCGGATGGGTCAAGGTTCAAATGCGCTGGGCAGATGTCCAAAGTAGCCCAGACAACTACGATTGGGGCATCTGGGATTCAGTCGTTAACGAAGCCAACGCCAAAGGGCTGAAGCTTATGTATAGCATCGTCACCTCGCCAGAGTGGACACGCGCATCAGGCGACCAGCATGGGCCTCCAGATGATTACGGCCTTTACTATCAATTTTTGACCGAAGTCTTAAGCCGTTATCCTGGTCAAGTCCATGCAATCGAAGTTTGGAATGAGCAAAACCTTGACCGTGAATGGATCACCGACCAAGGGGTTGCGCCAATTACCTACGTCGAATTCCTACGCGGGGCATATGACACCATCAAAAACATCGACCCTAATGTGGTCGTGATCAGCGGCGCGTTGGCTCCCACAGGCGCACACGATCCCAATAAAATTGCTTACATGAACGACCTGATCTGGTTTGACGAGGCAATTGGTTTGGGCATCCTCGATGTCGTTGACTGCGTTGGCGTCCATCACAATGGCTACAACATCCCGCCGCACGTCGAGTACGATCAAACGGCGCAAATTGGTTCGGCCGATGACTATAACTTCAAAGGCCCATTCGATAATCCACATCAAAGCTGGAGCTTCGCCACCACCATTCGTCTCATGGCTGAGAAATCGCAAGCGGTCAATCCTGACATGAAAGTATGCGTCACCGAATTCGGCTGGGCATCATCTGAAGGGTATAGCGAAGTACCTCAAGGGTTTGAATGGGGTCTTGACAACACACTGGATGAACAAGCGCAATTTATCGTCGAAGGCTATCAACAAATGCGCGCCTCTGGCGATGTGCTACTGACGTTCCTATTTAACTTCGATTATGGCCCCAAGGGCAATGGCCCTACGGACGATAATGTTCCCTATTCGATTTTGGACAGTAACGGCGTGCCACGCCCCGCATTCGGTGCAATTTCAGGCATGGACAAAAATCCGTAGCTAAGCCGTTCACCAAACGTAAAGTAGTTTTTCAACGAAATACGATACTCTATCTTGAGGACACAGGAAGCAATTCTGTGTCCTTTTAGCTTTCGATATTTAGCATATCGCGTATCAAGTTGACGCGAAAGACACGCCCACATTCGACTTTGGCAGCATCTGATGGTTTCGTTTAAGCATTTTATCTTTATCTCAGCCTTCATATTAAGCATCGGCACCGCGTGTCGGGGAGAAAAACCTGTCGAAATGGTGTTTGCATCGCCAGAGTACGGCGTGCATACGGCGCTCTGGTGGAACGTGACCTACGATCGCGTTCCCGATCTAGGCTATGCCAAAGAGATGGAATTCAACTGGGTCAAGCAAAATATTGCGTGGCGCGATGTTGAAGATCAGGTCAAAGGCGAGTACAACGTATTTCGGCCAGATCGAATCATGGACGAGGTCGAAGCGGAAGGGCTAAATATGCTCATGCGGCTCGATCGTCCACCATGGTGGGCGCTGCCAGACGGGCAAACGGTTGAGAATGGGCCTCCCGCCGACTATCAAGATTTCGGTGATTTCTGTGGCTGGATGGCTGACCGCTTTAAGGGGCGCGTCAAAGCGTATCAAGTTTGGAATGAGCCAAATCTTGACCGTGAATGGGGTGGACAGCCGCCCAGTCCTGAGGATTATGTTCAGCTGTTGAAGGTCTGTTATGAGGCGATTAAATCGGCCGATCCCGACGCAATCGTCATCTCCGCAGCGCTCTCCCCCACTGGCGTTTGGACTGAGCTTGTCATGCCAGACGATATATTTTTGCGGCGCATGTATGAAGCTGGCGCGGCTGATTATTTTGACGTGTTAGGCTTGAATGCACCGGGGCATCTGGCTCCGCCGCACGTTTCGGCCGAAGAGGTTGCAGAAACCCCTGAATACGGCGGTCATCGCACCTTCGCTTTCCGCCACGTTGAAGAAATGCGCGACATCATGGTCGAATTTGGCGATGCTCACAAGCAGGTCGCGATTCTAGAAATGGGCTGGGTCACAGGCGATCCTGGTCATTACACTGAGCAAACGATTGACGAACTGCACCCCAACTACGCATGGTACGCCGTCGATCCCGAAACACAGGCTGAAAATCTTGTCGGCGCATACGAATATGCTCGTGAGAACTGGCAGCCGTGGATTGGCCTGATGACAACCATATACATCTCTGACATCACCTGGCGACCAGAAACCCACGAGCAGTGGTGGTGGTCAATCGTGCGCCACGACGGCACCAAGCAGCCCGCATTTGAAGCGCTACGCGATATGCCGAAAGAGCAGCTGCCGATTGAAGAATAATCTGATTTACGATTCTTGATTTACGATTTACGAGGCCATCGTGTATGAACTGGATTCTAGCCATCTCCTACTGGATACATTTACTCACCACGGTCGTTTGGCTGGGTGGGCTGGCGGTCATGTCGCTGGTGGCGTTTCCTGCATGGTTCCAGAAGACGCTTGCCGATAATCAGTGGATTGCGCTCCAGCGACGGCTGATGCCTTATATCACCGTCTCGATGATTTTGCTCTGGGTGACGGGCTTTTATCAGATGACCAACGATGCACATTACACAGGCTTCTTGTCTGTTGATAGCACATGGGCGTGGGCAATTTTAATCAAGCATGTGGCGGCGCTAGGCATGACAGCATTAAGTCTGTACGCGCAGTTTCGCGTGTTGCCAGCGTTTGCACGCGTCGAGCTTTTACAGTCATCTAAGCCTAAATTAGCAGGCGAGGAAATGGCTGCACTTCAGCATCAAGAGAACCGTTTGCTGCGTGTTAATTTAATTTGTGCCGTGTTTGTTTTGCTGTGTACGGCGGTCGCCACGGCAGTCTAAAAACAGCTTGTGCAAAATTGCACAAGCTGTTGCAATGCAGATTTAATTGTGTCATAATCTGCGTCGGCTTGGGTCATTAGCTCAGCTGGTAGAGCAGTGGACTTTTAATCCATTGGTCGGGGGTTCGAATCCCTCATGGCCTACCAAAAACGCCGTCCGCAAGGGCGGCTTTTTTGTTGCCTGATGGGGAACAGCGACGATGCGAAAGTAGCCCGCACAGTTTGCGCAAGATACAAATCGTGTTGGAAAAACGGCGTGGCAATGACTTCGGCCGAAATCAAGCATCTAAGGTGTGCAATGACCCCACAGGCCAACATTATTCTGCACGACGCAAGCACCCAACAGTGGCTCCAGTTTAATCAACCCGTCGAAATCGTGAGCGTTCGCTCGCTGGACGATGTGCGTGCAAAACTCGCCTATATCGAGGCACAGGTCAACACGCGCAACTTGTGGGCAGCGGGTTTTCTGAGCTACGAGGCAGCAAGTGCGTTTGATGCAGCGTTGGTTACGCACGAAGCAAACAAGCTGCCGCTGCTCTACTTTGGCCTGTATACAAAACCGACTGTCATTGAGCCACCGCAGCGTGGCGGGGCGTTTGCGTTTGCGGACTGGGAAGCAGATGTGGATGAAGCGGATTTCGGCCGAAACATCGACCAAATCAAACAACACATCGCTGACGGCGAAACATATCAGGTCAACTACACCTTTCGTCTCCACAGCCAGTTTAGCGGCGACCCGCTGGCGCTGTTCGCCAATTTACATCACGCGCAACAGGGTGCATACAGCGCATTCATCGACAGCGGCGGATGGGCAATTTGCTCTGCCTCCCCCGAACTATTTTTCACCCTAGACGGCAACACATTGCGTTCCAAACCGATGAAGGGGACGCACAAACGCGGCTTAACGACGCAACAAGATTGCGAACATGCCCAGTGGCTGCGACAGTCTGAAAAGAATCGTGCCGAGAACGTCATGATTGTTGACATGATTCGCAACGACATGAGCCGCGTTGCACAGCTTGGCAGCGTTCACGTGCCGCAGTTGTTTGAGGTGGAGCGTTACCCGACGGTGTTGCAGATGACGTCGACCGTGGAATCAAAAACGGACAAAAGCGTGAGCGACATCATGCAGGCGCTGTTTCCGTGTGCGTCGATTACGGGTGCACCGAAAGTGCGGACGATGGAGTTGATCCACTCACTAGAGAAGTCTCCACGCGGCATTTATTGCGGCACGATTGGGTTTATCGCGCCCAATCGGCAAGCACAGTTTAATGTGGCGATTCGGACGGTGACGGTTGTGGGGGGTGTTTCGGCCGAATACGGCACAGGCTCAGGCGTCATTTGGGACAGCGAAGCTGGTGACGAATTCCAAGAATGCTTACTCAAGGCCGCTGTATTAGGAACAAACATGCCAGAATTTGAACTAATCGAAAGCCTTCTATGGCGGGCTGATGGCGGCTACTGGCTGTTCAATGAACACCTCGATCGCATCTGCGCAAGCATGGCCTATTTCCGCTTCTGCTCCAATCGCAAGGTTCTAAAAAGCGCTCTGCTGACTCACGCTGAACAGTTAATAGTCGATAGCAAAGTGCGCCTGTTGCTAGCACGCGATAGCGAATTACACGTCGAGTCTGCCCCAATCCAGCCGCTGCCGACCCTGCCCAAGCTAGGATTTGCCACAGACCCCGTTCAATCAAACAATCGTTTTCTCTATCACAAAACAACCCAACGCAATGTCTACACTGATGCACGCGCTTCACGTCCCGATTGCGATGACGTTCTGCTCTGGAACGAACACGGCGAAGTGACCGAGGCCAGTTCATCGAACGTTATTTTTGAGATTGACGGCATATTGTTGACGCCACCACTTTCATGCGGCATCTTGGGCGGCACGTTGCGCCGCACGCTGCTTGAAAATGGTACTGTTCAAGAGTCGATTGTGACCTGTGACGCTGCACGCGCTGCCACAAAAGTTTGGCTGGTCAACTCAGTGCGCGGCTGGCGATTGGCTGCTTTGGGTGATTAGAGGTTTTTGTTACGCTGACGGGAGACCATAAAAGACGTCAACTAGTTGAGTGGATGCTTGCCGAGGTTGCGGAGATTGGTGTCTTTTGCCTGCAAGGCAGCCATCACATCGTTCACCCGTCGCTCGCGCGTCGCAGCGCGTTTGGCCGATGAAACATAGTAGGCCAAGCCACGTTTTTTGCCTGAACTGATCGAATCCCAGTAGCTTTGCACGGCGTCATTTGTGGCAATTGCCTGACTCAATTCTTCAGGCACATCAACCGCATCTTGATCCTCAACGCGAAAACGCACCTCAGCAATGTCGCCAATTGCCAAGCCCGTCTGCTTGAGCAGCTTTTTAGACAACATCAGATACCAGCGTCCACGAACAGGTTGCCAAGCCCCTTCGAACGGATAGTTGTTGATTTCGCCACTGATGCGCAAGCGTGGGTGTTTATCGAGCGGAAGCTGCGGAAAAAATTGGGGCGGTAGAAACACAACGGTGTGGAGGTAGCCGACGTTGTGCGGAACAATTTCAGCTTCAAAGACATGCGGATAATAAGACATACTGCATTTTAGTATGTCCTTCCGCTAGGTCAGAGTATTCGTTGTTGTGTAAACGTTCTTAAAACGTTTGTTGAGTTTAGTCGTCCGCGAGGCGCAACACAGCCATAAATGCTTCCTGCGGCACTTCGACATTACCAATCATCTTGAGACGCTTCTTACCCTTCTTCTGCTTGGCAAGCAACTTCTTTTTACGCGAAATATCACCACCATAACATTTGGCGAGAACATCTTTACGCATCGCTTTGACCGTCGCACGGCTGATCACGCGCTTACCTACGGCGGCCTGAATCGGCACCTCAAATAGCTGACGCGGAATGCGCTTGCGCAGTTCGGTAACGAGACGCTGCCCGCGATGATAAGCGTGATCTTTATGGACGATCATCGTCAGCGCGTCGACCGCCTGTTTGTTCACAAGCACGTCCAGCTTGACGAGCGCAGAGGTCTGATAGTCGATAAATTCATAATCCATCGACGCATAGCCGCGCGTGCCGCTCTTAAGCTTATCGTAGAAATCGACGATGAGTTCAGCGAGCGGGATGTCGTAAATAAGCACGACGCGCCCTTCGGCCGGATATTCTTGCCCATACAGCTCGCCACGACGCTTTGTCGCCAAATCCATCACGACGCCATAATACTCGTCAGGCGTGAAAATTTGAACGCGCATCCACGGCTCGCGAATCGACTCATATGAACCGTCATCTGGCAAATCGGCCGGGCTTTCAATCAGCGTCACTTCACCATCAGGTGCCACAATTTCATAGCGCACGCTGGGAGCAGTCGCCGTAATATCGATATCGTATTCGCGCTCTAGTCGCTCTTGGATAATTTCCATGTGGAAAAGCCCCAAGAAGCCACAGCGGAAGCCAAAGTTAAGCGCGTTTGATACCTCTGGCTCAAAAACGAGCGCAGCATCATTTAGCTGTAGCTTTTCAAGCGCATCTTTCAGCGCCGCATAATCTTCATTTTCAGTCGGGAAGAAGCCCGCAAAAACCATCGGCTTAACCGGCTCAAACCCCGGCAGTGGGTATTCAGACTGACGTTTTTTGAGCGTGATTGTGTCGCCGACACGGCACTCGCGCACGTCCTTCAAGCCAGTTGCAATGTAGCCTACCTCGCCCGCTTTAAGTTGCTTGCCCTTCTTCATCACTGGCTCAAAGGTGCCGAGTTCGATTGGCTCAACTTGAACTTCATTTGACACCATGTGAACGACATCGCGGTCGTTAATCGTGCCGTCAAACAAACGGACGTAGGCGATTACGCCCTTGTAAGCATCATAGTGTGAGTCAAATACAAGCGCGCGGAGCGGTTCGTCAGGGTCACCTTTTGGCGGCTCGATGCGTTCAACCACTGCCTCTAGAATCTGTTCTACATTGACGCCCGTTTTGGCACTGACGGGGATGCAGTCGAGGGCGTCGATGCCCGTAATTTTCTCGACTTCTTCAGCCACATCGTCAGGCAGTGCGGCGGGAAGGTCAATCTTGTTAATGACGGGAATGATTTCAAGGTCGGCCTCTAATGCTAGATAGAGATTGGCGAGGGTCTGCGCCTCAACGCCCTGCGTCGCATCGACGACGAGAATCGCGCCTTCGCAACCTTGCAGTGCGCGACTGACTTCGTAGCCAAAATCGACATGCCCAGGCGTATCGATCAGATTCATGATGTACTCCTCGCCATCGTTGGCAGTGTACGTCATGCGAACGGCGGACGCTTTAATCGTCACGCCTTTTTCGCGCTCTAGCTCCATACTGTCGAGGAGTTGCGCCTGCATATCGCGATCGGAGACGGTGTCGGTCAACTGCATAAGGCGGTCAGCCAGTGTGGACTTACCGTGATCGATGTGGGCGATGATGCAAAAATTTCTGATCTTACTCTGGTCTAGCATAGTTGTGAATTATAGCACAAGCGGGAGGGGAGAGTTATCAGTGCCCAGTGACTGGCTAGCGGCACTCTGGGCGATCTTCTATACTTCCAGAATGGCAAAAAAGGTGCGGAAAGATCGGCTGGACAAGCTGTTGGTGGAGCGGGCGTTGGTGGCGACGCGGGCAAAGGCGCAAGCACATATTATGGCGGGCGAGGTGCGCGTGAATGGTGAGGTGGTAACGAAGGCGGGAATGAAGGTTTCGGCCGAATCCGCAATCACCTTAGCCAACCCCATGCCCTACGTTGGACGCGGCGGCTACAAGCTGGCTGGCGCACTCGATGCTTTCCCACTTGAATTAGATCAACGCATTTGCGCTGACGTAGGCGCGTGTACAGGCGGCTTTACAGACGTGATGCTGCAAAACGGCGCGACACGCGTATTCGCAATTGACGTCGGCTATGGGCAGCTTGATTGGAAGCTGCGCTCTGACGATCGCGTGACCGTCATGGAGCGCACAAACGCCCGCTACATTGAGGCGCTTGATGAGCAAGTTAATTTTGTTGCCATCGATGTGTCGTTTATCGGGCTCAAGCTGATCTTTCCAGCGGTGAAAAAGTGGCTGGCGGATGAGTTCGATATTGTGGCGCTGATCAAGCCACAGTTTGAGGCTGGCAAAAAGCAAGTCGGCAGCGGTGGCGTAGTGCGCGATGTGGCGGTACATCGGAGCGTGCTGGAAAGCGTGCTGGGTTGGTGTGTTGGAAATGGGCTGCATCCGCATGGCTTGGTGAAATCGTCGATTCAGGGATCAGATGGTAACGTAGAATTTCTGGTTTGGTTAAAGGGAGATGTTTCGGCCGAATTTGACCTCCCCGCCACAATAAAATCACTCACGGCCGAAGAATAATGCAACGGCGACGCCCAACAGTCACCTTAACCTACGCCCAGAGTATTGACGGCTCGATCACGCACAAACGTGGCGAATCGCTCACCCTTAGCGGGCGCGAATCGCTCATCATGACGCACCAGTTGCGCGCGGAGCATGACGCAATCTTAATTGGCGTCGGCACTGTATTGGCCGACAACCCCTCGCTCACTGTTCGTCTAGTTGCAGGCCAAAACCCACAGCCAATCATTGTCGACAGCCAGTTGCGCTGCCCAATCAACTCAAAACTCGCACAGTCTGGCGCATGGATTGCCACAACAGTAAGCGCCAATCCGGATCGTAAAGCAGCGCTTGAAGCAACTGGCGCACGGGTTGTATGCCTTCCAAATACGGCGAATGGTTTGGTCTCATTGGCTGATCTGTTGACATGGCTAGAGGCTCAGGGGGTTGCTTCTTTGATGGTTGAAGGTGGCGCTCAGGTGATTCAGAGCTTTCTCAACGCGCAGTTAGTGGACAAGGTGATTATCACAGTTGCCCCTAAATTTTTGGGCGGCTTAAATGCAGTTGCACAGTTGCATGCGCCGCTAGAACTGCATGAGATGCAGATTAAGCAGGTTGGGGAAGATATCGTTGTGTCGGGGGTGTTGGCATGATGCGACAATCAGTATGGTTTGTAGAGGCAGGTTCGGCCGAAATCCGCCAATCTCCAGTCCCTCAACCAGCCCCCAACCAGCTACTCATCCAAACAATCGCCTCCGCCATCAGCGCCGGCACCGAAATGCTGATTTATCGCGGGCAAGCGCCCGCCGAAATGAGTGCCGACGACAGCATTGACGCGCTCGATGGCTCACTTAATTTTCCGCTCAAATACGGGTATGCATGTGTAGGGCATGTGATTGAAATTGGGTCTGAAGTCGAGCAAAGCTGGCTGGGCAAAGTCGTGTTTGCGTTTAATCCACACGAGTCGCATTTTGTAGCGACGGCTGATAGTGTGTTGATTGTGCCAGAGGGGATTTCGGCCGAAACTGCTACCCTACTCCCCAACATTGAAACCGCCACCAGCCTCGTTATGGACGGTCAGCCAATGATCGGCGAGCGAGTCCTCATCATCGGGCAAGGCATCGTTGGGCTTCTCACGACCAGCCTCTTAAACCAATTTCCGCTTGCCGAACTCGTCACGCTCGACAACTTCTCGCTGCGCCGCAAAAAATCAAACGCCATCACCCAACCTCAAAGCTCCGCAGTGGCTGAACTCCACAACCCTGCCCCGTTTGATCTCGTCTACGAACTCACAGGCAACCCGCACGCCCTGAACAGTGCCATCGAGCATATCGCCTATAGCGGCCGAATCGTCGTCGGATCGTGGTATGGACAAAAGACAGCCCCCATTCAGCTTGGCTCAAACTTTCACCGTAGCCACGCACAAATTATTAGCAGTCAGGTGAGCAGTATTAACCCGCGCCATCGTGGGCGCTGGAACAAACAGCGGCGGCTCGATCTAGCGTGGCAAATGCTGCAACAGCAAAACACGAGCAGCCTGATCACCCACAAAATTGAATTCAACGACGCACCCGCCGCGTATCAATTGCTGGACAAACATCCAGAGCAAACTGTTCAGGTCATTTTGACTTATTAAGAACGCGGCAAGGCCGCTAAGGTTTCAGGTATCAGCTATCAGGTGTCAGCCAGAGCGAAGGCAAGATCTCTTCTTCTCTGGCTATAGGCTAACAGCCTGATTTTTATATTTTCTTATACCATAAGTAAGCGGCCTAGCCGCTAAAGTTTCAGGTATCAGCTTCTTCGCTGACACCTGAAACCTGTCACCTGTCACCTAAATTTAGAGGACTCGATTATGTACACCGTTGCCGTCAAACGCGATTTTGTTGCCCAACACTTCTTGATTGGAGGGGATTGGGGGCCAGAAAACTTTAAGCATTCGCATCATTACTATGTCGAAATCCAGCTGCATGGACGCTCGCTCGATCAACATGGCTATCTGGTAGACATCGTTGATATTGAGAACAATCTCAACGCGCAGGTCGCTTATTACAAAGATCAGTGCCTCAACGATTTGCCCGAATTTGCGGGCTTGAATCCCAGCATCGAACATTTTTCACGCATTCTGGCGCATACGCTACGCGATAACATCAAGGCGAACACACTAGATTCATTGACGGTAAAATTGTGGGAGAACGAGATTGCGTGGGCGAGTTTTCATTGTTCCTGTGAATGAAATTCATAGTCTGGTTAGAAAAACGTGTTGGAAACACGTTGAGGCGATTCTCGAACCTGTTTGAACAGGTTTCGTCAACCAGACATAGAATTTCATTCTATGGCATTCCATGCACATCACCCTCCTAATTTATGGCTCAATCGACACTGTTTCTGGCGGCTATTTGTATAACCGCCAGCTTGTGCATTATTTGCGTGAGCAGGGTGATAAAGTAGAGATTTTGTCGCTGCCGTATCGTAATTATTGGGCACATTTGCAGGACAATTTTTCGGCCGAATTCCACCAAATCCTCACCAACCTCCAAACCGACATCCTAATCCAAGACGAGATGAACCACCCCTCTCTCGCTTGGATTAACAGCCAAATCCCCCGTCCCTTTCCAATCGTCTCGCTCGTCCACCTCCTGCGTGCCACCGAGCGACATCCCAAATCACAACGGGCTTTTTATCACGCTGTCGAAGATCGTTATCTGCGCTCAGTCGATGGCCTGATCGTCACCAGCCAGACAACTGAGACCGAAATCAAATCCCGCTTCCAAATCGAAAAGCCCACTGTGGTTGCCGTTCCAGCGGGTGATCGATTTGGCTCGCTCATGCCCAATCCGACTAGAGAACCGCATAATAATCTGCGCCTACTCTACGTCGGCAACGTCATTCGCCGCAAAGGACTGCACACCATTTTGGAAGCAATGGCACTTGCCACAAATACCGAGCTTAGTGTGGTTGGGCCACTCGATGTTGAGCCTGGCTACACGCAAGAGATCGAGCAGTTGATCACTCGCCACAGTTTGCAAGCCCGCGTACAGTTGCATGGTGCGCTTGATGGCGATGCGCTTATCAAGCAATATCGTCAAGCCGATCTGTTTGTCATGCCTGCCTACTATGAAAGTTTTGGCATCGTCTATTTAGAAGCAATGGGGTTTGGATTACCAGCCGTTGGCACGACCGGTGGCGCGGCGCACGAGCTAATCACGCACAAGCAAAATGGCTTTCTAATCGAGCCTGATGACTATCGGGCATTGGCACGATACTTTATGCAATTGCAGCAAAATCCAGAGCAATTGCAAACCATAGGGCGTGCTGCTCGCAAACGATTTGAACTGCATTCGAGTTGGGATGACAGCATGGCAAATATTCGCACGTTTTTAGAGGGGTTGATTTAGAACATGAAGAAACAATACACCTGCTTTAGTCGCTATTTGTCCTCGAAGAAGACGCTTGATGATCGGTCTCTCAATCGGCATGTGTGGGACACGTTGAAGGCGAACCTCCCCAATCGGCCGATTCGCATTCTAGAAATCGGCGCAGGAATTGGCACGATGATCGAACGTGTCGTTGAGTGGAGATTGGTTGAGCAGGCGGAGTATCATGCGATTGATTCGGCCGAAACGAATATCAAAGTCCTCAATCATCGAATGAGTAAGCTGGAGAGCGAACTGGTGATTTCGGCCGAAGCGATCACCCTCGCTGACTACATCGCTACCCACCCTGAACCATTTGATCTACTCATCGCCCACGCCTTCCTCGATTTGCTCCCACTTCCCGACGCGTTACCCTCACTACTCTCTCTGGTCAAACCGAACGGCCTCCTGTATTTCACAATCAACTTCGACGGCATCACCACCTTTGAACCAGCAATTGAACCTTCGTTTGACGCCCAAATAGAAACGCTCTATCACCAAAACATGGACGATCGACCAACTGGCGGCGACAGTCGCAGCGGGCGTCATCTACTCAATTATTTACCAAAAGTGGGGGCAGAAATTCTAGCAGCGGGGAGTTCTGATTGGGTCGTCTTCCCACCGTATCCAGCGGACGAAGCATATTTCCTACACTTTATCATCGACACGATGTCTGGCGCACTTGCTGATCAATCCGCGCTTGACTCAGCAAGGTTTGCTCGTTGGATCGAGCAACGGCACGCTCAAATTGAGGAAGGCGAGTTAGTTTATCTCGCCCATCAATTAGACATTCTGGCTTCTCTACCAGACACCCATACAAATGTTTGAGGCAACCGTGGTGAAACGACTCAAATGCTCTATCGTTCGCGCATCAAAGGACATTTTCGACTGCTTGTCGCCTCGCGGCTAAGCCAACTGTCGTTCATTTAATACGCGATACACAACATCTCTTTATGCATCAGTTAGTCAAGTGCCCGGCAGAGAAATTCTGGCTATGGTCGCTTAGGGGACAGGGTAGGCCATCGACCCCGCCTCGTGTAAAACGACAGGTACCCAAACGTCATATCGTGGAGGCACAGGTGTGGGTGACGGTGTTGGGGTCACTGGTACGATTGAAACGGAGCAAACAGCCCAATCACACTCATTTGTTTCGATGTGCTCCATGATGCTAGGCGATTTCACTGCCGTTGGCTCATCATAATACTCCTGCGCACCCCAATTCCCATAAGGGCTGTTTATACTGGTGCTGGTGTAATGCACAAAAATTTCGCCCCCAGCCGCATGCCACATCTCAAGATAGTCGGCATAAGCTGTCGCCATACGTGGATCGCGATTCGCCTCAGCAAACAGATTTGCAATGTCAGGATTCCACTGGGTTGCGCCCACACCAACTAAATGTTGACCACCCTCATACGCCAGCATGCTCAGACCGCGTGCAGCCGCCAAGTTGCCATATTCCTGCATCTTCAAGCTGATATTTGGCAAAGACGCTTTGAACAAATAGGAAGGCGTCGTCGTCAGAACGGTGCCCGTCATGATTTCGCCAAACAATTGATTTAAGCCCGTAATCGGTTCAGACGCCCATGCTTCCAACTCAGCTTGATGCACCGCATGCCCAATATGTTGGCCAAAGTATGGCGCAATTGCCAGCACGTCATGATATTGATCGCAAGGTGACTCTGTCCATTGGTCACAGTCGAGCATCGTGTTGCCGACAAAACTATTGGTTGCCTGGGTATTCAGCGCGCATTTGATACGGTCAGCATCTTCACCCCACGCCGCTTTCCAGAGGTTGCAGACCTGTGACGAACGCATACCGTGCCACATGTAGCGCAGTCGATATTGATCAAGCCCCGAATCTGGCCACTCTGCCTGCCCTTGCTCCGCAACCCACAACGCCTGACCAAATCCACCGTTCCAGACCTCGTTAGAATATTCAACAAATACCAAACGCTCGCTGCTCAATGAATCATGCACCAACGTTGCAAACGCCGTCACGTAGGCATCGGTGGCTTGATGCGGCATGTTAAACCACGGATCGGCACCCGTCTCATTCGCTAACGTCACCATAATCTCAGCGGGAACGCCCAAATCAGTCGAGTAACGTACATCAGTGACAAGCGAGCGGCTCAGCCACATTGTATCTGTGAGCGGTGCGCGACCTGACACATCGACATCGACATCCCAATCAGTTTGGTTGAGCATCGGATTGTACGCTTGCTGATCAAGCGGGTGTACCATCTCAAACTCAATATCGGCCGAACGCGTCGCCGCACGAAAAGTTGGCTCATAGTTTGTCCGCATCCAATCCATGAAACGCAACACTTTATATGGGGAAATACTCTGTAAAAAGTCAGGGTGGAATGTATCAGCTGCTAAATCAGCTTCAGTGAAACCAGGCATCAGCACGCGGATATTGCGAATGTAATTGCCTTCAAAAAATGGGTCTGTAGCTGTGATCTTAAGGTGGATGCCACCGTCACCAATCGTGTTGGCGTGCGTGACTTGAATGACGTCCCGACCTAAAACAGACTTGGTGTATACCTTTCGCGCGTCGAGCCCATACTCAAGCGTACCAAGGCCATCGTAAAGCACGATGTACTCGCCCTCTGGATACCGATCGCCCATCTTGGTGAACATCAGCGTCCCAACCTCTTGATAACTGGTCGATGCACCCATTGCTGGAAGCGAGCGCACCCAGCCTTCATCGTCTAGATCAAGCCGATCCTGCTCATTGGTATCCCATGGCCAGTTGTCTTCGCCATGCGTGATCCAAGGACGCGACAGCTTGAAGGCGTCGATGAAAGGGTACTCACTCGACCAGTCATTGACTGGTGTGAGGTTTGTCCCCATAGGAGAGTTGTGGTTGGCGCGGCAGTCTGGTTCGCAGGTTGCTGGGATAGTGGATTCGGCCGAATTAACGCCGATCACAACCGTTCCAACCAGCAATGCCAATAGGCAGACCAAGATGCCGATACGGTTATATGACTGCATAAAATAAACAATGAACGCAAACGGAACACAGTCAGATCAATTGCTAAATTGTGTGATGCCTGAAACCGTCACCTCTACATGACGGCGATTGCCAAACTCCCTGTTTTCCCAACACGAACCGTGTTTTGTCTGGCAATTAAGTTGTGTGCTTTCAGAGCAATTGACGTGCTGCGCTCACCAAATCTTGATAGATTTAATGGCGTTTCACTCCTTTTTACTCCAAACTGTATCGCTTGTATAACGAATAAACGCGAATTTGGTTACGCGCTTATCATAGAAGCTGTCGTATATTATACAGAAAACTGCGTGAAACCGAAGTTAAGAAGTCGTGCGATCGGCCGAAATCACAACTAAGTAGGACTAAAGTCATTGTAAGCCGGATTCGTGATAGTCGGTTTACCGAGTGCGAATTACCTAATTTGAAAAACGGTCACCTCTTATAAATTCCGCCTAATAAAGATGCTAGCATCCTGTTAGAAGTTGCCCCCACTGTCACTAGAACTGGTATGCTACGATCTTTTATTAGCGATGCGGAGACTCTCTATGTATGAGCTTTGGGAAAAACCAAGAGCTGAAGAAATCGTGATGATTGCTGGATGGCGACAGTGGGCTGACGCAGGCTCAATGTCCTCTGGACTACCCCAATATCTGATCGAAGAATTGGGCGCCGAGAAAATCGGTGAGTTCATCAACGATGGCTACTATCTATTTCAGATTCCTGGCACGCACGACTTGGTGCGCCCGTCTGTCCGCATGACTGACGGCTATCCCGAATACGTTGAAGAGTATAAAAACGAGATTTTTTACGTTGGGGATGGACAGCGTGGGCTGGTCATTTTCTTGGGTGACGAGCCACATCTTGACATTGATCGCTACAGCAAAGATTTCTACGGTTTCGCCAAAGAGCTAGAAGTGACGCGCGTTGTCTCGCTAGGCGGCGTATATGGCGAGTTGCCCTACGACAAAGAGCGCACTGTTTCTAGTATCTACAGTTTGCCATCCTTAAAGGAAGAGCTAGAGCAGTACGCCGTACGCTTGTCGGGCTATCAGGGCGGCGCAAGCATCGGCACCTATATGTGCAAACGCGCCGAGCGTGAGCAGATGGCTTATGTTGGGTTTTATGCGTTTGTTCCAACGTATGGGTTTTCTAATCAGACTCAGCAGACGCAGGGGATTCGGATCGAAAATGATTTTATGGCGTGGTTTGGCGTCATGAAGCGTGTTAACTACATGCTGAATCTCAATCTCGATCTGAGTGATTTAGAGCAAAAAGCGACCAAGCTGATTGATGTGGTCGATGGCAAAGTGGACGAGCTAGAGGCGGAAGCGCCCAATTTGGGTATCCGTGACTTCATCGAGCGGCTTTCGGCCGATTTTGAAGAACAGGTCTTCATGCCGCTCGACTCAGTCTGGGAAGAAGAGTTGCGCAATCTCTTCGACGATCTAGATTAAGCTTTTACCACCGGAAACTGCACCTCCGTTACACACTCCATCTGATCCCCGCTGGGATCGCCGCTCAGATAGATTTCGCGTGCCGCGCCAGCAACCTTATACCCATTTTCACCACACCATTGTGCCAGCGAGTCAAACGCCTGCGACAAAAAGCGGAATGAGCCAGAATGATTTGATGCCAGAAGGGTAAATGTTCCAGATGGTGGAGAGTCAAGGGCAAAACAGGTTCAGATTTCCAGCAGCCGACTAGCCTCGCACCAATTTCATGTTCTGCAAACCCGCCCGTATACTTAACGCATCTTCAAATAGGGAACAAGCAAATGACGTTACAAACCTTTCTTGCCGATCGCAAATATGAAGTTGAGGAGTTCTATCAGTGGGGAGAAAGCGAACTACAAGTTCACGCTTATCTGAGCGACACGCCACCGCCCGACAAATACATCACGTCGGCACGCTGCATCATCCAACAAGACAAAACGATTCTCGTTGTCTTCGATCCAAATGATAGCTTTTATATCATTCCAGGCGGGCGTCGTGAGGCAGGTGAAACAGTTGACGAAACATTGACTCGCGAACTGCTTGAGGAAGTGGGTTGGACAGTGAAAAATCTAAAGCTGGTTGGTTTCACTCACTTTCACCATCTAACGGCAAAACCGCAGGATTACCCGTATCCTTATCCCGACTTCTGTCAGGTTATCTTTGCAGGCGAGACTGACACAGAGTATGCAGATAAGAAGATTTTCGATCAGTTTGTGACGGGGTTTGAATTTCGGCCGAAAACTGAAGTCCTCGCTAGCGACATCACCGACATCGAAACCCTTCTCCTCAAAGCCGCACTCAGACCGTAAAACAAAAAAGACGAAGCTCACACCTTCGTGAAGCTTCGTCTTCCTTCATGAAAATCTGTCTCAACGCCTAAGCTCAAACCTTCGGCAAACTAAACGAGAAGCAACTCCCGCGACCTACAATGCTCTCAACACCAACCTGGCCACCGAGCTTCTCCACAATCCGCCGCACAATCGACAAGCCCAGCCCGTGACCGTTCACCCGATCACGCTCCAAACGCGTAAACGGCTCAAACAATTCAGCCTGCTGTGCTTCAGACAAGCCATTGCCATTATCCATCACCCAATACGTCATAAAGCCATCGCGCCGATCGGTAAAACCTAATTCGACCTTTGGTGGACGTCCGCCATATTTGAGCGCGTTGCTCAAATAGTTGACCCAAACCCCTTCAATCCAAGAACCATAGCCCATGGCCATTGGCAGTTCTACGTCACACACGATTTCAGCTTCATACTGCGCGACCATTGGCGCTAAACGCTGTCGAGCACGCCGAGCCACGCTGTGCATATCAACTGGCTCAATCACGACCTCTGCCTGATGCAAGCTGGCCAGCAACAAGAGATCATCAATGATGTTCTCCATTGTGTGCGCCCCGTTCAACGCAGCTTGTGCATACTCGCGGCGCTCTGTGTCGCTTAAAACGTCCCAGTCTTTAATTAGCAGTTCCGCATAGCCACTCACCCAATTCAGCGGCGTTTTTAAATCGTGCGCCACCGTTCGAGCAAATGCATCTAAATCAGCGTTCCGCGCATGCAATTCTGACGTCTGAGCCTGCAAACGCTCAACCAATCGCGCATTTTCAAGTGCAATCGTTGCGGATGCCGTCAACGTTTCAGCCAAGGCAATATCTTCATCATTAAATGAAGCGTCCTTATTCAAAATTTCCAGCACACCCACGACATCATCATGCACTTTGAGCGGCACGGCCAATACTGACTCTGTCTGGAAACCAGTCCACTCATCAACAGAAGCCAAAAAGCGTTTGTCACGCTGCGTGTTGCTAACAACGGCGCTCTTGCCCGATTCAACCACCCAGCCTGCAATACCTGTTCCGCGCTGGACACGATGCTTCTGTAACGTTTCCAAAAGCGCCACGTTAGATGTGGCACGGCACACTAAAAATTCGCGTCGTTCATCTTCCCAAGCCCAAACAGATGCGTCCTTCGCATTTGTAATATCGGTCACCTCGATCAGCATCTGGGTCATCACCTTCTGCGAATCAAGGGTTGCGGCGAGTAGCTGGCTTGCGCGATTCAGTTGTTCTAAATGTTGATTACGTATTCTTAGGGACTCAAACTGTTTTTGTTTTTCCTGGGTCTTCCAACGTTGATACGCTTCGCGAACCGCAACCGGCAGATGAACCGCCAAGTCGGGACAATCATTGAGAATGTAGTCGGCCGCGCCTGTCTGCATCGCTTTAACAATGCGCCGTGGATCAGACGAATTACCCACAATCACCAAGGGTGTCTGGACAGCAGCCTCAGGTACCCAAGTATGTGCGCACGCCTGAACATCGCTTACAACCACTACATCTACAGTTGACGTTTGATAATGGATCTCTCCTGCCGCAGCGTCTTCGACGTGCGTTGCCAACAGACCAGCCTCAGCCCAATCGGGCGTTGCTGCGATGCCTTTGGCAATAAAGAGAATCTTGATCCCCAACAAATCAATACTCATTTTAGTTCTCAGAATAAACTTCTAGTCATTTGGTCGATGGAATTTGAATCGCTAAATCCTCGTCAAACAATCGACTCTCACCTAAGCCAGACTCAGTAAACCATAGTTTTCTTGCCAACGGCATAGGTATTATGTCCCAACCGAATACTTTTACAGGGCGTTGCATCACATTAACCACAATGCGCAACAATCAAATATTTAATAGTAAGCTTTGCGCTGTAGCGCCTCGTGTTCCTCACGTAATCGCAGATAGCTATCGTAGCGTTCGGCCGAAACCTCGCCATTCTCTACCGCCACCTGCACAGCACAGCCAGGCTCCGTCCGATGGGTACAATCCCCAAAGCGACATGACTCAACCAGCGGCGCAATCTCCCGAAAATAAGCGTCCAACTCTTCAGGCTCGACATCAAATAATGCCACGCCACGGATGCCTGGCGTATCGGCCAAATAGCCGCCGCCGTCTAGTTTGAACAGCGTCGTGTGGCGCGTCGTGTGCATGCCCTTCGTCGTCGCCTCGCTGACCGCGCCAACGGCCGCACCCAGTCCAGACTGCACCACATTCAATAAACTAGACTTGCCAACGCCTGAAGAACCAGAGAAAACTGAGATTTTGTTGTGAAGCAACTCAACAAGCGTCTCAATCCCTTCGTTGGTTACGGCGCTTGTAAAAATGACCCGATACCCTATCTGCTCATACGGCGCGAGCATCGTTTGCATTACCTCACGTTCCACCAGATCAATCTTGTTAATGCAGATGATGGCGGGCAGATCGTTCATTTCAGCAATCACCAGCAGACGATCAAGCTTACGCAAACTTGGCTCAGGGTCACGTGCGGAAAAGACAAAAATCACTTGATCAGGGTTTGCAACCAGCACCTGCTCACGATCTTGTAGCACCTGTCGCCCATTAGCTGCTGGGCGTGCACGCGACAACACATGATGGCGTGGTTCGACTGACTCAATCGTGCTGTCGCCGTCTTCATTGATCGACAAAACAACCCGATCACCAACCGTTACGATCGTGCTTTCACGCTCATCCTGCGTCTTTTGCTGCTTACGTCGCTTATAGCGCATTCGTTTGGGGATTTTGCACACGATTTCACCGCGTTCGGTTTCCACCGTGAAAAACCCACTCTGCGCCTTAACGACAAGTCCGCTAAGCTGAGTCACAAGTCCTCGCAATCCTATGCAATTTGGTTTCGATGATATTAGTCCTCGTCGATGCGTATGAGGAAGCGAAACGTGTTTTCGCCAGAGAAGATGACTATGATGTGCAGCATCCATTCCACACATCGTGCCGACGTTGGCAGGCATCATCTTCCTTGTATTCGGTCAGAAATCAAAACTGATTTCGGCCGAAAACCACCCGATTTTGTTGTCTAGCTTCACTCTCTAAAATACTTTGGTTTTTACAAAAAACCGCGGTTCACAAAAGTCCACCTGCATTATACCTGATTCACCTAATGGAAATAGGTATAATTTAGGCATGGCAGTGCTTTCTTTCTCGAATGTCACGCAAAGTTTTGGCGATTTTGATGTCTTCATCGGCGCATCCGGCAGCATTCCCAGCAATGGGAAGGTCGGAATCGTTGGTCCCAACGGCATCGGCAAAACCACGCTACTCCGTATCCTCGCTGGGCTCGAAGAATCGAGCGGCGGGCAAGTTCACTTTGCCCGCGGCACCCAAATTGGCTATCTCCGTCAAGAAGCCGTCCGCGCCTTCGCAGGCAAAGACAACACCGTTTATCAGGAAATGTTGACCGTTTTCGACAAGCTGCGCGAGCAAGAGCGCGAGCTACAAGAAATCGAGCAGCGC
>JACLAD010003322.1_pt1 | contig 20575 bp, 12 predicted proteins | sample 8027901 | NCBI WGS metagenome assembly JACLAD01 (sample SAMN15725071, study PRJNA655200) | protist metagenome | isolation source: fluorescence activated cell sorting (FACS) single amplified genomes of... | place: Spain: Blaines Bay Microbial Observatory, Mediterranean Sea | collected 2016-07-05 | reverse complement strand
AGTTGGTGCGCGGCGAAAGCGATATCGCGGACGTGAAAACTGTGTGGTTGATAAAAGCGCTTGGTTGCTCTGAAATGGCCACATATCAGGAGAAAGCTGATCTGCCTGTCAGGCGAGCGTAGGCTCGTCGCGATATCCATTAGCCCCTTGGGAAAAATGAGAAATTACTCTCGCTCTTTGTGATCAAAGCCCGGGGGTCTGTCGAAAGCTTCTTGTTTATTGTTCGTAAGGATACGCATTCTGGCCATAGTCGTTTTTAAAAGTCTGTGTTTTCGAAACCGTCGTTTTGGGAATGCTAATATGGCATGAGAGAAGATTACTAAAAGGTTCGCCAATTATACGCGCTTTTCTTGTTCTGAAATAGGTGTTCCTATATAATCCAGAAAACAGGCTTTAAGAACAAACATCATTCTTATTGAATACGCTTGCGTTTCAAGCATTAATCAAAATTCTGCTTTGCAGATAGATGCACTGCGTGCGGCTAGTTGTGAAAAAATTTATACCGAGAAAGTCTTCGGCTCCTATCGGAACCAGCCTCAGCTGAAAGCTGCATTGAAATATCTGCGTCAGAATGCCACGTTAGCTGTCTGGGGAATCGCGCGCCTGGCGCGGTCCTTGAACAGGTCATCAAGACAACCGCTGATGTCGGAGAACTTGGGACCGCTCTGAAAGTCCTGACCCCAAACATCAACACTAGCACTCCAGAGGAACGCCCGTTATTCCACATGATCGTAGCTTTTGATGGGTTTCAGCGCTGATTGACCATCAAAAACCCATGCGCTGGTTTTTGAAGCCGCTGCAAAGTGAGGTTGACGTGGCGGGCGGCCAAAGGCCATGAACGACCAAACAATCAAATATGCTGGAGTCATGCTTAAGAATACCGAAAACTATCCATTCATCGAGAACGTGATTAATCATTTTAAAATAGATTGTGTAGCGTTCTACTGATATTTTTCAACAGATCCCATCAAACAGCTACGCGCAGAGCACGCCGATATCCCTCAAACGTAGCTTAATCCTGTGGTGGGTTTAGTCCCTTTATACAAATGGACCCAACATTTGTTCCAGCAACAAAATAGACTTTCGTTAAAAGCTTCAAGACAACAGAAGATTGCCTGAATTACCATGAAGCCAAAGGCTTTTTTTCAATCTCCGTGTGTAAAAAGATAGTAAAATATGCACCTACATGAGAGAAATTATATGCAATTTACAAAACCGATCGTTTGATTTGGAAATGAAAGTCGAGGTACTAGAGCGTTTCCAGTTATTCATGAGGTATATCCTGTAGCTTGGAAAAAGTTTCAAGTGAAACAGACCTAGTTTATCGGAGACAATTTAGCTCCTATTCAAAAACGAGAGTAACAATTATCAGATTTTCATAGTAGTTTTTCTGCTTGAGTTGGCGCGATGTATCCGATTGGCTCAAACCGACGTTGATTGCTGAACCAGTGGGCCCAGTTGAAGGTTGTAAATTCGACATCACTTTTCTCCCGCCAAGGTCCTCCATGTTCGATGATTTCGGAGTTGTATAAGCCGTTGATTGTCTGCGCCATGGTATTGTCATAGCTGTCTGCAACGCTGCTAACAGAAGAATCTATTTTGGCGTCTGCCAAACACTCTGTATATTTGATGGCAAGATATTAAACCCCGCGATCGCTATGATGAATGAACTTTCCCGGATCCGGATTGCGGGCGACCAACGCCTGCTCCAATGCATTCAGGACCATCTGAGCGTTTGGGCAGGAGGATACTTTCAAGCCCACAATGTAGCGCGCGAAGATATCAATGATGAGCGCAACATAGATAAAGCCGGTTGCTGTTCTGACATAGGTAAACTCCGGAACCCAAAGCCTGTTGGGAGACGAGGCTTTGAATGCGCGGTTCACCTTGTCTTCGGGGCATGCAAGGCAGGGTTACTTTTCGTCGTCTTGACTTCACCACGCGTAATACTCCATATTCTCTTAAATTTCATCAAGCACACAAGTTTAATGCCGTGTGCAAGCAGATCATGCCAGATCTTCACAGCTCCATATTGCTTCCCGCTCTTTTTCCAAAAGCCCATAATCTTATCGCTCAGAATAAGGTCGCGATGGTGGTGCCTGGTGGCTTTTTCAGGATCTGCTTCAATTGATTTCCGGCGATAGTAAGTGGACGGTACAATCGACAAAACCTTGCAGATCCCCACGAGGCCAAGCTTTTCGCCCTCCGATAAACTAGATCCGGTTCAAACATTCCTCTGGGGTGAAGAGGTCACAGATTTCTCCTCTGGTGGTGATGAGCTGCTCGATTATTCGCGCGCCGATACGTCAGAGATGGGCTTTAAGCTTCGAGAAGGTCATTTCGATGGAATTGAGATTGGGCATATAGGCGAGCAGAAATAAAAACTAGCAGCCGTGTGCCTTGAACAACGGTGCGGTGGTATCACTTTTGTGGGTTGCAAGGTTTTCGAGGATGACGACGAACCCTGGTTCCAGCTTGGAGATTAAAACTCTTTCGATACACGTATCGAAGGTGTCCCGATCCATAGCTCTGGATATGACCCAAGGGGTCACGATGTTCTTGCAATACGCTTCCTTGATCAAGGTTTGATTTCCCCATCGCCGCAATTGATCATTTCCCTTGAGGCGCTAGTCGCGCAGGCTCCGCCCGTATGCGCGGGTCATTTTGGTATTGGTGGCCTGTCTTATCCAAGAAGATCAGGCGGTGTGGCTGCTCTCGCGTAGCTTTCTGGCGGCGGTTACACTCATGCCTTGTCTTTCGAATCGCTGGTTTGTGGCGCTCATCGGCGGTCATGCCTTTTTTATATGTATAGCCGCGATGGCGTAGGAGCACATCGATGCCACTGATTAAGTACTTTAAGTTATGAGCAGCCCGAAGGGGAGCCTGAAGCTCGGCAAGGGTGATGTCTGGGTCCTGGTCAATCAGTTCTAGTAAGAACAGTAGGGAGCCTTCTAGTTTGCCGCTAGCCTTGCGAGGTTCTGATGGCAACGTTTTGTGAGTCTTAGTCATCCCCTTGTCACCATCGGTGGGCGGGGAAAACCTTTTACCGCAACAGAGCTGACTAAGAGAAAGCCAACTTGAGTACAGGCCGCCGCTAGAGAAGCGCGAGGAATGTTCATATCTACTTGAGGTGTTATCGGCACACCCTCAGGTCTTTATCTAACAGATCAACAGCTTGAACAGATGCGCGACTATCTGAAGCGTATATTATGAATGTCATGGCTAAAGTTCTCAAGACAAGGATAACTCAACCCGCTCAAAGCATTGATACCTACGACGTCCGAGAACTCGTCAAAGAGGGTGTCCAAGCATGTATCGTTTTGGGTGATCAAAGGTATTACCTGTGCATTAGATGTGCCGGAACGCTGATTTTAACGAAATGAATCAACACCATCACGCTACAACCAGCACAGCCGTTGGTGTCTTGCGCATGGAGGTCTGGGAGGCAAACTTGGCGCCCAATCTTTGTTTACGGTGCGAAGGGCCCTGCGGATAAAAGTAGGTTTGTAATGAGTATCGGAAGGCTTTTCTTGGTAAATGCCCTCGCGATGAATACTATATATTCGAGAGCTTGATTCGAACTTCTTGTCGTAAATGTGAAACGTTCGTTCGTCCGCCATGAAACGGGATGTTTTTGTGTTGGCGCAGATGAATATATGTTTATACATTTGGTCCGTTGCGCCGTCGACAGGCATCTAAATGATGCCACAATTTCTGGCCGCATTGATCATTGGGCCATCAAAAGAATAGCATATCGCGCTTATCTCTGGACAAGTTAGGACTTGCGTGCGCAATATTCACGATATGCCACCTAAATACTTACTTTATACCGTACCAAATGTCGTGTAGTTTCACTGGCGTAATCAAAAAGGGAATAACTAAATGAAACATTTTATGTCGATAGCATTTGGGGCGGCGCTTTTTGTTGCCGCGCCGGCCCTTGCGGATAAATCAAAGGTTCTGGATAATTATGCAGATATTGCTCTGGCCAAATACGAGGATAGTCTTATAACAGCCCAATCACTTCTGACTGCCGTCAATGCATTGATTGATGTGCCGTCGGCGGAAAACCTTCAAGCGTCAAAAACCGCATGGCTTGCTGCCCGCATTCCGTATCAGCAAACAGAAGTTTATCGTTTCGGCAACGCCATCGTCGATGACTGGGAAGGCAAAGTGAATGCTTGGCCGCTCGACGAAGGACTAATCGACTATGTAGACAACAGTTATGGCAACGCCACGGATGAGAACGAATACGCCGTCCTCAACGTCATCGCCAACCCGAGCTTCACTTTATCAGGCCAGGTAATTGACGCTTCTGAGATCACACCCGCACTTTTGGAGAGTGCTCTGCATGAGGTAGACGAGGTCGAGAGTAACGTGGCTACTGGTTATCATGCCATTGAATTTCTTCTCTGGGGCCAGGACTTGAATGGTCACGGACCCGGTGCAGGCAACCGGACCTGGACAGACTATGCCATAGGTGATGCCTGCACAGGCGGGAATTGTGACCGCCGCGGCGATTATCTAAAAGCGGCAACAGAGCTGCTAGTGTCCGATTTAGAATGGATGGTCATGCAATGGCGGGCTGGCGGGGACGCCCGCGCCCAATTGGTTGCAGATGAAGAAGTTGGGATTAGCACGATCCTGACCGGCATGGGTTCTCTCTCTTATGGTGAGCAAGCAGGCGAACGCATGAAGCTGGGTGTCATGTTAAACGATCCTGAGGAGGAGCATGACTGTTTTGCCGACAACACGCATAATAGCCACTTCTACAACGCACTTGGTATTCGGAACGTTTATTTCGGTGTCTATACCCGCATCGATGGGACTGTGGTTTCTGGCGCATCACTCTCCTCCCTCGTAGCCTCTGCTGAGGCAAGCCTGGACGCAGAGTTGATAGCGAAGCTGAATACAACTATGTTTGAGATGTCTGAGATGAAGACCGCTGCCGAGGCAGGCTTTTCCTATGACATGATGCTGGAACGTGGCAACGAAAAAGGCGAGGCGCTAATTATGGGAGCAGTTAACGCGCTTGTGGATCAGACGCGCGTAATCGAGCGTGTCGTTGCAGTTTTGGGGAATGACAAGATTAACTTTAAAGGATCAGACAGTCTCGACAATCCAAACGCTGTCTTTCATTAGAACGTAACGACCCAGCCTGGTTGCGCCATTTGGCGCAACCGCATACCATGGCAAAGTCACCGAAAGATAAAATACCAGTATTGAATATCTCAGTATCTACACAAATGTATCAAGAAAAAAGTCAGGCCAATCTCTGCTTACACGAGGTGTGGCTTAATCCCTGTCGTCAGTTAGAACGCCTTGCCCAGACAGATGCCTTTGCATGTATTGAATTTGTTTCGCTTCAATCTTAAGCGAGGTGAGAGCGCATGAACCAAGCAAAATTTTTATGTCCCTGACTGCGTGGCAATACACGGATCCTTCGTCAGTGCGTCACCGTGTTTGCAGTCAACGCCTCTGCTCCAGAGAGGTTCGTAGCCAGCGTTTGCTGCGCCTCTTGCATAGTTTTGATCATTTCCTTGTCAGTTACATGGCTATTATGTTCTTTTATCTTTGAGCTTTTTAACAGGCCGTTAAGCGTACTTTCCGAATGTCTGTTCAAATTTTTTATACGTTCGGCAAGATCGTCTTGTGCAATGACAACTTTGGACGAGCATAGTTGTCTGAGTTCTTCTGGTTTCCTTGAAATTATATTTTTTGGCTGGCTTGCAATAAAGCCGGCGGGCGCTGCCTTATAATTAGGCAAATCGTAACTGAGGCGATAATTTCAGAATAGTTCTAATTCAAAAAAACACTTGGAGATCTGACTAATTTGAAAGCGCACATTATCTCCATTATTCTGACCGCAAGCAATTTCAAGATACATCAACCATTGCCCATCAAAAGTCTGCTCTGTGGTTCGTATCTGGACGAAAGGCTATTTCTGGACTGACCTTTGCATTCAGATGTGTTGTAGTGTTTAATTTCGCCCTTGTTTCGGAAGGCACCATGCTGTAATTTTTTTAGGCTAACGCCTAAAAAATCTTGCTACGGCGCATTTCCGAACATAATTGTAAGATATGAAGATTTTCTTAAGTATAATTATCACGGTTTTTATCAGTTTTTTGTCACAAAATGTTGATGCAAACACTACATTGACAGATTTACACCTCAAAATCGTGCCTAGAACTGCTGAAGAAACTGCGCGGATCAAAAGTGTTGTGCATCCCACGCGTGATTTTTCGAAGCCTGAAGCGTTTGAGATGAAGCAAGCGGGTAACGCGACGGTGCGCCTTCAAGACACGTCCAACGCATTCAGTCAGGCCTCTGACAGCATCAGCTTTGAACGTGAGTTGGACTTCAAAGTTGGAAATGGGTTGTTTAAAAAGTTGTGGGTATCTTCTCCATCCTCGACATTGGCCTCGGACGGGCTGGGCCCGCTCTACAATGCTCGATCTTGTCAACGGTGTCACCTGAAAGACGGACGCGGGCATCCACCAGAAGGTCCCAACGATACGGCCGTGTCTTTTCTCATGCGGGTTTCGATCCCTGATAGATCAGGTATTGCAGAAATTAAAGATTATTTTACGTCCCTGCCAGATCCTACTTATGGAGAGCAGATTCAGGATTTCGGAATCGCGGGTCATGTATCTGAGGCGCGCATAGAGATCACCTACGAAGAAATAAAAGTTGCGCTTTCGGGTGGTGAGGTCGCCAATCTCCGGGAACCAACCTATGCTCTCTCAAATCTTGGCTATGGTCCGACTCATCCCGAAATCATGATGTCACCCCGCGTTGCGCCTCAAATGATCGGCCTTGGTTTGCTCGATGCCATCCCAGCGTCCGATATTCTCGCCCTCACTGATCCGGATGACCTTGATGAAGACGGCATTTCAGGGCGCGCGCAAATTGTCATATCTCACGAATACGGTGTCCCGATGTTGGGACGTTTCGGCCTGAAGGCAGGACAGCCTTCTGTTTGGGAACAAACTGCAGCGGCTTTTCACGGTGATATTGGGATATCGTCGACATTGTTCTCCTCAGGTGCCGGGGAATGTTCGGAACAACAAACCGCGTGCCGCACTGCACCTAATGGCAACACGCTCGTTCATGATGGTGCCGAGATCAGCGAGGAAAGCTTGAAATTTGTTAGCTTTTACGCATCGAACCTTGCAGTGCCTGCCCGCCGTGATGTGGATAGCCCTAAAGTACTGCGCGGTAAGCAGGTGTTTTACGAGACCGGTTGTATTTCGTGCCACACGCCAAAATTCGTAACGCATCGCCTGTCAGATCAGCCCGAACAAAGTTTCCAGCTTATTTGGCCCTATTCCGACATGCTCTTGCACGACATGGGGCCGGGCCTCGCGGATAACCGTCCGGAAGGGCGTGCCAATGGTCAGGAATGGCGGACACCGCCGCTTTGGGGCATTGGTCTAACCGAAACCGTCTCGGGGCACACATATTTTTTACATGATGGTCGCGCCCAATCCTTGCTGGAGGCTATCCTTTGGCATGGTGGCGAAGCAGAGGCGCAAAAACAGCGCGTGGTAGAGATGCCGTCTGAGGATAGGGCAGCCCTGATCCGATTTCTGGAGAGCTTATAGATGTTTACAGGGATTACGCTTGTACTAACATATGTTGTGGGATTCGCCGTCACAGATGTAAGGGGTATGATCGAAGGACATATCAAACCAAGTTTATTGAGTGGATATCCTAGATTATGGTAATGTGTGTCTTTAGTAGATAATCAGATGCCGCCTTCACAGTTATGATAAAAGAGCATAAATGCTTGCAGCAAAAATGGTGACAAATCGAGATACTTAAATAATTTTCATGGTACTCGCGTAAAAGTTTTTTCTTTCCGACCTATTCGTGGGGATAAGTCCAGTTCTATGTAGAAACTTAAATACAAGTTATCATTTTCCCTTCCGGCTTTGTTCACGCTTGAAAATATTGAATATTTCAAAATGGCTGTTTAGAAAATTGGGCACACGTGTTTGAAATGAATGTACATCAGCATCCTTATCTTGATCGGCGCAAAAACAGTACATAGAATTTCCGGTGAAGGAAGGGTTTAGGGAAATAAAGACATCCTTTAGTGCCTAATGTAGCCGACCCATACTGGGATCGCCTATATTCAGATCTGGCAACGCCTCAGACTGGTCACCAGTACTGATATATTTCTTAGTAGTTCGTCATTTTATTTTCAGCAGATTTATTCTAGTTGAGGTTTGCGCGACAGGATAATCGGCAGAAGTGTCGTATGCGGTGGGGCCCTATTTTGGCCATATAAGAAATTGCCCTTATATTCCCCTTGTTCTGCCAGTTTTGCGGTCAAAATAGCCTTCACGACAAAGACTAATATAATAGATATGCCACATCTACACTGCAATCACAAGCACCATTAAAAAAAGTAGTAGCGCTCCGATTAGTGCTGGGTTTTTGAGCGCGCCGCTAGCGTATCGCGTCAACCGCATAGCGCCATGCTGCGCCATATGCGCGCAACTCGGGTTCATCTTCGTAAGAATAGCGCAGAGAGGCGAGGCTTTGTTTGATTTTTTTTGAATACAAAAGTGCAGCGCCAATGCTTGTTCCTGTATACGAAACGCTGGTCAGCAAGCCCTTTGGAGAGAGAGCTGAGAGCATCCTGAGATATTCCTGATTGTTTGCAAAAGGGCCTTCGACAATCACCGGCCCACTGGCACCGATCAGGTTCAAACATGTACGCGTCATTAAGGCCAGATAGAAGGATAAAGCCACGCTTTCTTCCCCGGCGCTGCGTGTGGTAACAGACCATGTTTTTTTATGGCCTTGAAATGGGCCGGTTGCCGTTTCTACAGCTGGCATAAGTAAAATGTTTTTTCTCAGAACAGATACTACATCAGCATTCGTGGGTGCATAGCTACGACCATTTTGAATAAGGTCAAATTCGCGGCCTCCCATAAAACGGGCAGTGGGTACAGGTTTCCCAAGCGCATTCACGTTGATTAAGCTGTCGCGAGCAGGATCGAGCGTTACCATTGAGCTGCCGATAGCCATAGCGATAGTCCAAGTGCCCGAGGACACAACAGAGAAACTGCCGTTCTGCGATAAAAGATGCGGATATAGTGAGGCATTGCTATCATGAATGCCAACCATAACGGGCAGATGCGCCGGCAGTCCGAGCTGTTTGGCCAATGCCGGTTTGACCTCGCCTAAAATTTCATCAGGGCAGCGTACAGGAGCAAGGTAGTTCTGCAGGTCAAGCGCGGTTAAGGTTGAGGAGAAATCCGACTTATACGGGTTCCATAAATCGCTGTGGCAGCCAAGACTTGTAAAGTCGCTAGCGTATTCTCCGGTCAGCATGTAGCCCCAATATTGCGGATAGGTTACAATACGGTACAGCTGGTTTCGGATCATCTGGTCCGTTTGCAGCATCCAATGCAGTTGAGCTCCGATATTCAATCCATCCGGCAAGCGGGGAGATCCGGTTTGTGAAAAATCCGCGCGCAATTGATTATAGCTGTTGTTCATCAAGTTAACGCCGGAATATTCGTAATCCAGCATAGGAAAAGCTTCGCCATTTTTCCCGATCAGCACAATTGAGGCGCCATGGGTGGTGATGCTGATTGCATCAATGCTGTATTGACTTTGGAAGCGGATCAACCCGTTTTGGATGAAAGTCCAGATACCGGAAAGGTCGAAATGTGGCCAGGGCTTGGTATCCAACACGCGGTTCGGCTGCGTGATCACGATTATTTCTTGAAGGCTGACGCTATTTACTAGGGCAAGCTTAGCGTTGGTTTTCCCGATATCGATAACGGCGACATGGCTCATGGCATATGAAATACATCGCTTAGGGGCTTCGCAATGGGCTCATTATCCGAGCTGGTCTGCATGATATCCGCCATATAGGCCCACCAGCGCCGCATCACCGGATGCGCGGGTAGATCATCCATTTTATGGTCATTTTCTCGCCATAAAACGCCAAATAAAACTTCACTTTCATCATCCAAGAATATTGAATAATCGGAGATACCGGCCTCTTTCAGCAGCACCACCAATTCTGGCCATATTTCATCGTGACGGCGCTTATACTCCTCTTCTTGGCCCGGATTTAAAATCATTTTAAAGGCAAGTTTTTTCATCACTGTCTCCACATTTGCCACAATCGTGGCACGGCAATCACGCCAATTAACAACAAGCCAATGAAAATAGACATGACAATCCCCGGAACGTTCAGTAGACCTAGGCCAAAAGTTACCAGGCCCATTACAAAAGCAGCGATGGTAACTCCTGTGATGGTCCCAGAGCCGCCCAAGATGCTAACTCCGCCCAGAACCACCATGGTTACCACTTCAAGTTCCATTCCCATTCCGATCGAAGGTCGCGTTGATCCTAATCGTGAGGTCAAGCAGACCGCTGCCAAGCCTGACATCGCACCCGTCACCAGAAAAAGGATGAATTTCACGCGGTTGACACGAATGCCTGAAAACAGGGCTCCGGTGGCATTGTTTCCAATCGCATAAATTGCACGCCCAAAATTTGTCCGGTGCAGTAAGACTCCATAAATCACCGCTAATATCGCAAAGAGCACCAATTCAAAACTGATCACCCAGAAAACATAGCCCTGTCCGAAAAAGGCAAAATCCGGCGGGTAACCTCGATAGGCCTGATCACCTAGAATAATATAACTGATGCCTCGAAAAAGACTCATGGTTCCGATGGTCACAACGATTGAGGGCAGGCCAAACCCGGTTACCAAAACCGCGTTAAACGCTCCACAGGCTAAGCCGGTAAGCAGGCCGGTTACAACCAATGTGGTTGTCGAGACGTCCAATTGTGCCATGGCCCCCATTGCTGTTGAGGCAAGCGCAATGATGGAGGCCACGCTTAGATCTATCTCACCGGCAATGATTAAAAGCGCCATTGCAAAAGCGATCATCGCTTTTTCGGTGAAATTAAATGTGGCGTCACTGAGGTTCCAAGGATTTAAGAAATGTGGAGAGGCAAAGGAATTGGCAATAAAAATGCCGATAGCAACCGCCGAAAGCAGCGTTTCCCAGCTTTTGATCTGTGTTAGGAACGGGCTTTGCAATCGGTCTGGAATATTGCGTGTTTGAAGGGTCATGCTTGGAGCTCCGCAGATTTAAGGATTACCCGCCCTTTTTTACATGACGCACGCGTATTAAGGGCAATTGCAATGATGATAGCGGATCCCGATATTGCCATTTGCCAGAACGGGCTGATGTTAATAACTGGTAAGGCATTTTTGATCACCCCTAGAAATAGCGCACCCAGAACGGCGCCCGCAATTGATCCGATACCACCCGAAATTGCCACGCCGCCGATGACGCAAGCGGCCACAACCTCAAGCTCGAAACCAATCGCAATATCAACATAGGCCACTGAATAGCGTGCAACCCAAAGATAACCGGCCAACCCAGATAATGCGCCTGAAAATGCAAAGGCACAGAACTGCGTTTTTCCAACGCTAATTCCCGTGTAAACCGCCGCGTTTGGATTTGATCCCACAGCAAAAAAGGTACGCCCCAACGGTGTGCGCGTTAAGAGAATGCTAAAGAATATAACCGCAAAAATCGCAAACCAACTTAACCCCGGAAGCCCCAGAATAACCTCTCTTGGAACGGCCTTGAAAGCAGGAGTCATTTCATGTGCATTGACCCATTTTCCATCTGAAATAACGAATATAATGCCTCGGAAAATAGTCATTGTGCCCAAAGTTACCACAATTGACGGAATACTTAATTTCCAAACAAGAACCCCGTTAAACGCACCCAGAACGGTTCCTATGCTTATCGCAATCAAAATTAAGATGGGAATTGGAAGATCGGGCGCTACACCGTTCATCATTGCAACGATCATCCCAGAAAGGGCTAGATTCGCAGCAACCGAAAGATCAATGCATTTCGTTAAGATAACAATCATTTGGCCGATAGCCAAAATGATCAGTGGGGAGGTATCGTTAAATACTGCTAATAATTTTTTAGGCTCGATAAAGGCCGGAAACCGAGTGGCAATTAATCCAAGCGCGATCACTATAGCTGCAGAAAGCATGGTTTCGCGTGATGAAAATATAGATTTCACTTATGCCTCCTTTAATCCGGCTGCATATCTAACAAGGTTTTCTGGCGTGAGCTCGTTTCCCGCAGCTTCTGTCGCAATGCGCCCCTCGCGCATGACAATCACCCGATCTGACATGCCAAGGATTTCAGGAATTTCGGAACTGACCATAATGATTGCCAGTCCTTGCACCGCAAGTTCTGCCATAAACGCGTGGACGGCGGCCTTTGATCCAATATCTATACCTTTTGTAGGCTCATCGAGGATAATGATTTTTGGAGTTGTCGCCAGCCATTTCGCAATCACCACTTTTTGCTGATTGCCGCCGGAAAGTGTGACAAGAGGAACGTCCAGCGAAGCCGCGCGTAATTCTAAACGTTCGGTATATTTCCGGGTGAGCGCAAATTCATTGGCCATTTGCAAAAATCCATTGCGCGATATGCGGTTTAAGGAAGGCAAAGTGACGTTCTGGAAAATTGGGAGCGGACGGATTGTGCCCTGTTGACCTCGATCCTCGGGCACATAAACAATTCCCGCCGTTATCGCGTCGGCAGGCGAGCGAATTAGGCAGGTTTTGCCCTCAATCGCAATTTTGCCTTGCGAAAGTTTGGTAATTCCAAAGAGCGCTTGCATTAATTCTGAACGCCCAGCCCCAACCAAGCCGTAAAACCCCAAGATTTCTCCTTCATGAAGAGTGAAGTTGATATTCTCAAATTCGGTGGGATGGGCGCAATTTGATACCTCTAAAAGAGGCTTGCCTTTTTGATGCTCGCGCTGCGGGAAAATTTGGTCTATGGAGCGACCCACCATCATCTTGACCAGATCATCTTCATTAAGATCTGCAATTTTCCCTTCATCGACGAAAGTGCCATCGCGAAAGACGGTATAGCGATCGGCGATATGAAAAATTTCGTCAAATTTGTGACTGATGAATAAAATAGCTTTACCCTGCGTTTTTAGCAGCTCCACCAGGTCGTAAAGTTCGTTGATTTCTTTATGCGATAAGGCGGCTGTCGGTTCATCCAAAATCACCACTTGCGCTTGAATTGAGAGCGCGCGTGCGATCGCCACCAAATGCTTTGAGGCAATACCAAGATCTCCAAGACGTGCGTCAGAGTTTAGCTTGGCACCAATGCTACGCAGTATAGTTTGCGCTTTTTGCATTTGGGTTTTACGGTCAATAAGACCCAGCTTGCTGCGCGGAGCATGCCCAAGAAATATATTTTCAGCGACCGATAAATCATCAAATAAAACCGTTTCCTGATGGATCGCTGTGATGCCGGCTTTTGAGGCATCTTGCGCAGTATTGAGCCGGATCGGCCTGCCACCAAGTAAGATCTCACCTTCATCAGGCTGATAAATCCCAGTAAGTATTTTAACGATTGTTGATTTGCCAGCGCCGTTCTCACCAACAAGCGCCATCACTTGGCCCGGATAAAGCTGCAGATGAACATCCGATAACGCTTTTACACCAGGAAAAGACTTGGAAACTCCTGTAAGCGTTAAGGCCGCTTGATCTGATATGGTTTCAGGGCGCATTTTCACACCTTGGTCGGCCTGAGACAGCTTGCGCTGTCCCAAGCAAATCGCTTTAAAATATCGATTTGAACTGATCGATATTTGAGGCGTCATAGGTAAAGGGGTCGGACATCGCAGCTTCATTACTGTCATCTAAAACAGCGTTGCCCATTCTGCCCATCCCCACGGCGGCGCCCGGTACAGCCTCAACGCCCTTGGCAATATTGTATGACAGCATGGTTGCAGCATAGCCAAGATCAATTGGGTTCCAGATCGCGAAGCTTCTAGTTGCGCCTGATGCCACGGCACCAGCCATTTCTGAAGGCAGTCCTAAGCCTGTTACGTTGATTTCACCAATTTTTCCAGCATCGGTTACCGCTTGTGAGGCCGCCAGAATACCAACAGTGGTTGGGGCAATGATCGCTTTTAAATTCGGGTATGTGGCCATCAATCCTTCGGCCTCACGATAGGATTTGTCCGATAGGTCATCACCATATACCGTGGCAACAAGATTGATTCCTGCATAATTTGGCAAAACCTTTTTGGCTTCTTCAATCCAAATGTTTTGGTTGGTTGCTGTTGCGCTTGCAGATAAGATCGCAATATCACCACCATCTGGCATATGATCGGAAGCAAGTTTGATGATTGTATTGCCAATCAACGCGTTGCTTGATGGGCTGAGGTGCATTTGCCGCCCCTCTGCGGCAACGCCCGAATCCCATGAAATTACGGTTATGCCACGCGACATGGCTTTTTGAAGTGAGGGCACCAATGCGTCTGGGTCATTGGCTGAAATCGCGATGGCATCAACGCCTTGCGCGATCAGGCTGTTAATAACCTCAATTTGACCTTCGGCGGTAGTGTCTGTTGGACCGGTATAAATAATATCAACGTCGCCCAATTCGCTGGCTGCTTCTTCAGCACCTTTTGCCGCAGCTTCAAAAAAACCGATCCCTAAGGCTTTTACAACCAAAGCGATTTTTATATCTCCTGCTTGAACGGTTGACCCAATCATTGTGGCGGCGATAGCCGCAGATGTTAATAAACTTTTAAAAACACGCATATTTTCCTCCCTTATGTGTGTGCGGGCTTTAAGAGGCTACTCCCTCTGATTTTGCGGTCTCTTGCGAGACCACGTGAAGTGACACGCCTACGGCCTCAAGCATTGAGGCGGCTTTATCAGGAATGCCATCATCGGTAATAACAGTGTGGATTTGGGCTAAAGGACACAGCACAAGGCTCGAACGTTTCGCGAATTTGCTGCTATCGACCAAAACTACCAGTTCATCGGTTTGTCCGATCAATTTCTGTTCGGCTTGTACCAGAAGGTGATCTGCCTCCATCAAGCCAATTGGACCCAACCCATGTGCTCCCATAAACATGCGATGGGCGTAAAAGTTTCGCGTCACATCATTATCAAACGGCGACAAAATGATGTTTTGTTCTCGATAGAGCGTCCCACCTGATATGGTGACTCTATTCTTAGAATGCTTCAACAAGTGCTCGGCGATCGGAAAAGAATTTGTAAACACCTGCATCCTGCGTGTGGCCAGCGCATGAACCATTTGAAACGTTGTTGTGCCACCATTAATGATGATTGCTTCGCTATCTGCGCATAAATTCACAGCGGCGCTAGCGATGGCTTGCTTTTGCGACACTTGAAGCGCTTTGTTTACGTTAAAAGGCCGCCCTACCAGCCCAACAGATTGCGGTGGGGCCAAGGCTTCAGCCCCACCCCGGATACGTCTCAGCTTTCTCTCAACGTGCAATGTGGCGATATCTCTGCGGATGGTTGCTTCTGAGGCGCCGGTCAGGCTGCACATATCAATCACGCTGACCACAGGGCGATCTTGAACCGCTGACAATATCACGCGATGGCGTTCTCGTTCATGCATTTTATACCTCTAGCATTAAATGCTGGCGTATGTAGACTCGTTTTGTCAATCATAAAATTTCATATTCAGTCACAAACAATCAAAAATTGCGTATTATTGATTGTTTGGGATTGACAATCTGCCGCAGGGTATGCAGCATTTTATGTAGGATACGGGCTAATTTTGTCGAAGGAGGTTCCTATGACCATGAGCAACGCGCAACGGCAGCTTGAGCATCTTTGGGATGACAAGGTCGCGCTGGACATGACAGAGCCCGAAAAGCTGCTATATCGTTCGAATTTATTGGGGTCTGACAAGCGGATTACCAATTACGGCGGCGGTAATACCAGCGCAAAAGTACAAGAACACGATCCGTTGACCAATGACGCGATCGAGGTGCTCTGGGTTAAAGGGTCTGGCGGAGATGTTGGGTCTATTAAAATGGATGGGTTTGCCACGCTCTACATGGATAAGTTGCGAGCGTTGAAAGCGTTGTATCGCGGCGTTGAGTTTGAAGATGAAATGGTAGCATTCTTGTCCCATTGCACGTTTAACTTGAATGCGCGCACAGCCTCGATCGATACGCCCTTACATGCCTATGTGCCCAGAAAACATGTGGATCACATGCATCCAGATGCCATCATTGCGATTGCAGCGTCAAAAAACTCAAAAGCTTTAACTGCAGAAATTTTTGGAGATGATATCGGATGGTTGCCTTGGAAGCGACCTGGTTATGAGCTTGGCCTTTGGCTTGAAAAATTTTGTTTGGAAAATCCCAAAGCGCGCGGCGTTATTTTGGAAAGCCATGGTTTGTTCACGTGGGATGATGATGCCAAAACCTGCTACAACCTTACTTTAAAAATCATTCAAAAGGCCATGGATTGGTTTCAAAATAAAGCAAATAGCCAGCCTGCCTTTGGGGGCGCCTTGCACAAGAGCTTACCCTCTGTGAAACGGCGCGCTGTAGCCACCGAGATCATGCCAGCTATCCGAAGTCAGATTTGCGAGCGCCAGCATATGGTGGGTCATTTTAATGACAGCCCGGAAGTGTTGGAATTTGTAAACGCCCATAAACTGCAAGAATTGGCAAGGCTTGGAACCTCTTGTCCCGACCATTTTTTACGTACAAAAATACGCCCTTTAGTGATCGATTTTGATCCCGATGCCATAAACACCTTGGCGGTGATCGAACAGTTGCCTCAAGATATTGCCCAGTATCGAGAAGATTATCGAGCCTATTATGAACGCTGCAAACATGCTGGCTCTCCGGCGTTGCGCGATCCCAACCCGGTTGTTTATTTGGTGCCCGGAATTGGCATGATTACCTTTGCTAAAGATAAAGCGACAGCCCGTATATCCAGTGAGTTTTATGTGAATGCGATTAATGTCATGCGCGATGCGTCTTCTGTGTCTGAATATATTGGGCTATTGGAACAAGAGGCATTTGATATTGAATATTGGGCTTTGGAAGAAGCTAAATTGCAACGAATGCCAAAGCCAAAAAGCTTGGCTGGGCGTGTGGCACTGATTACAGGGGCTGCAGGCGGGATCGGTTCTGCCACCGCGCAAAAATACCTTTCTGAAGGAGCTTGTGTAATGTTGGCCGATATTGATAGCGATGGCCTAAGCGCCGCCGCTGATCGATTAAAGGACCATTTTGGGCAGGATATGGTGCGCGCTGTGGTAATGAACGTGGCTAGTGAGGCCGATATATCTACGGCATTTCAAACAACGGTTTTAGAATTCGGCGGTTTGGATATCGTAGTATCAAATGCGGGTATCGCGTCTTCCGCTCCGATCGAACAAACAACACTTGAGTTGTGGAATAAGAATTTTGATATTTTGTCGACAGGATATTTTCTCGTCGGTCGGGCGACGTTCACCACGATGCGCACCCAAAATTTGGGCGGTGCATTGGTTTTTGTGGCCTCAAAAAACGGTTTGGCAGCCAGCCCGAATGCAAGCGCCTATTGTACAGCAAAAGCGGCTGAAATTCATTTGGCACGCTGTTTGGCTCTAGAAGGAGCCGATGCAGGTATTCGCGTAAATGTAGTAAACCCTGATGCCGTGTTGAAAGGGTCAAAAATTTGGGAAGGCGACTGGCTGGCGCAACGTGCCTCGACATATAAAACAGACAAGGATGGTCTAGAAGAAATGTACAGAAACAGGTCTTTGCTGAAAAAATCAGTGCTGCCCGAAAATATTGCCGAGGCGGCTTATTTTTTCGCATCTGACCTGTCAGAAAAATCAACAGGTAATATTTTGAACGTCGATGCCGGGAACAAAGAAGCCTTTACACGCTAGGAGGGTGGTGTCAGCCAAACTGGCTCAAGCATCAGAAGCCTAGAGAGGGAAAATTCTACGAAGCGATAAGAGAGCGCCACTCGTTAAGAGCAGCGTCCCGGCTGAGCTTGAAGTTAATGCGTGTGGAGAGGAAATCTTTGTGAAATGAGGCGTGGATTGAGGTGAACTTTTGGAGGCTGTGCATACGCCTAAACCGCAGAAGCGCGCGTTCTCGTCGGCGAAAGAGTAAGTGTGAATTCTCCGCTCTGTTATTTGCCCATCGCTGTGTAACTTACTTATTTGCAAGCCCAGCTCTTTTACTGCTGCACTGTGGCATCGAAGCCTATCTGTAACGATTTCATTGGACGATCCATACCGAAGCATAGCCCTTTTCATAAACTTTAGTACCGCTTTTTATTTCTCTTTTTGGTGACATAGCTTTCTAACACCTCGCCCTCATGATCGACTGCACGCCATAGGTAATATCTTTCTCCATTTATCTTCATAAAGACTTCATCAAAGTGCCACTTCCAATTGCTCGACTGTAGGTCCACTACTATTCGTTTCTTGTTCTCCGGTAAACTCGGTCCGGTTCAATAGGTCATTTGAGTCTGAAGAAAGCCCACATTGGCGCGATCCAAATGCAGGCTTTTGGAAAAGTAAGGTTATGTACTTAGCTTGGATCTTCTGGATTTACGTAGATGGCTTTGAGTTTTTGCGCCTGTGCTTTTTGGCCCAGATTCATCGCAACGCCTGCCAGTTCTTGTGCATTCTTATCACTTTAGAATTGCATCAACCGCGAGAAAGCCTGCACGCTTTCCGTATGCTGACCAATTCAGCTTGAATATTATAATTTCGATCTTGCGGCTGCGCGCCCATGCGCAAACAATCGCATCAACACCAATGCGGTCCGCTTTTGTATAGAGGCAAATTTCCTCGCCATATTTATTCCGACAATGCGCGCGGATTTTATCCAGCTTGATCCAGATAGTTTCTGTCTGATCAATGAACCAATCACGATCACCGGCAACGGCAATTGCAAGCTTCGCTTTTACTTTCCACTTTTCCGCTTTCTCTCTTTCTGCGGTATCGAGCAAGGCTTGAGCTTCAAACACCGCGCCGGTCTTATGTGCATGGGATGCAATGCGGCTGCCGGCTGCTGGAATAAAAGCTTTTGACGTTTTGATCTCATAGCAATTTGCGGTCGCTTCTATGAGCTGTTCCACTGCTGCCAAAATGTCTCGTAATTTAACAAAATAGCTCTGCGCATGTTCAAGCCGAATTTCTAGAACTTCGCTGCCAGCGGCGCAATAAATGAGGTTTTTTATTTCGCGTTTTTTTATCAATTGCGGCGCTGATGGCTTGCTTGCGTCTGAAAAAGGCGCTGGTAAATCCATGAGCCAGAGGTTCAATTTCTGCCTCTAAGCCAGTTGCAATCATGGGCGCAAAAATAGCTCCAAAATTCTCTTGCACCATTTTATGCTGTAGATTTCTTTCTGAGGGAAGAGGCAGCACTGCGTTTAATTCTGTCAAGCCGAGGGTCTCAATTGTTTCGTAAGTATTTTCCATTTTTCATTTCTCTGCGGTTTGAGCTTTGCGCTTAATCGTTCTGGTTTGTTGGAACGCGCTGTTGCGCGTCTCCTGCAAACCTGAATGTGATGAAAAAAAAGGGCCGAGGAATTTTACAGGAAGAATTGATAAGGTTGGTGCGGGCAGGTGCGCTTCGTGCAGCCAATCTTTAGATTAGTGAATAGCACGAGCCATTAGAACAGCAATTATGTGATCAATTCTTCTCGCGCGGCAACACGGCCATGTATATTATTCTTGCAAAAGGGGGTAGGAACAGGACCCTTACTTAACCAAACTCGCTCCTCAATGGGGTGATTTGGTTATCAACATGGTTTTGGCTTTGGGCACTGAAGTCTAAATTGGTGTCTATGCAATGACATGCTCTGGGAATTAAGCGGTAATGTCGAAATAGTACAAGCGCGTTACCCACTTCTTCCTTCACCATCCATAGTCATTGCCCACCTTTTATTGCGGCTGCGAGTTTCGGAATGGTTTGCCCTTTACTTATCGCAGCGTGCATAAAAAGGAGCCCGCATTGGCGTAAACCAGATGCGGGCTTTGGAAGAGAAGAGTGCGAGCTCAACCCAATTCATCAAACTCTGCGATTAGTCTGCAAGTATTGTATCATTTCTTCGAGGATGGACTTTAACTTGTTTCCAAAAGTTTGGTTTTTGATCGTGTTGCTTCCTCTGGTTGAGATTTAAGCACCTAACAAAAAGCCTCTTTAACTTTTCGGCGTGGCGCTCAGAACAGCGCCAATAAAGAGATTGAGGACAGAAAGGGACCTGCAGCGCTCGTTTCAGCTCTCTTGGGCGTTCGTACAGCCTGTTTGGCTAATTGGAAGTTTCCGTGCGGTAAAGATCTTCTAGCTTGGCCGCAACCGCGCCTTTAAACCAATCAAATGCTCGGGCCATATCAGAAATGAGCTCATCAATATACTGATAGAGGTCTTGTGGTTTACACAAATCACTGTCCAACCAGTCAGTGCCTTTGAACCTGAGATTGTAGGAAGTGGTTTCATGTACCGGTAGTGTTCAGTCACTATCCGGTGACTTCATTTTTTTGCAATTTTTAAAACGCGGAAAAATCGGGATGAAATTTCATAGGGCTTGAGGCGAGCTTTAAAAAATAAAGAACTTATCAAGCGCGAAAAACAAGGCGAGCAGCGGACCCATCCATTTTATCGTATCAAACTTAATGCTATGCATTTCAGTTCGCAGTGTGTCTGACGTCAGCGCCTGTGGGTTCAAATAGGGTGATTTGCTAAG
>JACLAD010014567.1_pt1 | contig 20582 bp, 21 predicted proteins | sample 8027901 | NCBI WGS metagenome assembly JACLAD01 (sample SAMN15725071, study PRJNA655200) | protist metagenome | isolation source: fluorescence activated cell sorting (FACS) single amplified genomes of... | place: Spain: Blaines Bay Microbial Observatory, Mediterranean Sea | collected 2016-07-05 | reverse complement strand
TTCAATTCGCGCCACAGCACTTCTTGTACTTGCGGCCAGACCCGCAGGGGCAAGAATCGTTCCGCCCAACCTTTTGTGCCCGGAAGGAGGGGGGCAGACTGCTGAAGTGCGGTATGTTGGATAGCATCCCGCCGAATAGACCCTCCGACGGCTTCCCTTTCGCATACCGGTTCAGTTCCAGAACAGCTTCAGTGATCTGGTCCGGCGCCTCGCGATCACGTTCAGCTTGCTCCTCTTGCGAGTAGTTCGCCCTTTCGCGGGCGAACCGGGAAAGACCCATGATCGACATCATGGCCGCTAGCGCGCCATCGTCCCCACTATGGATGACCTGCTTCCAAGCGTCCGGGTACTGCACCACCGCCCGCATGAATCCTTCCAACCAGAAATCCCAGAAGAGCTCTCCGGTATTCGGATCTTCGATTATGAGCGGCCCGTACTCTTCTGAACGCCCAAGCAAGCCGGCTACCCGGTTGTAATGCCCCATAACCATGTCGATCAGGTGCTGCATTTCCTCCATCGAGTCGAACTCCGGCGGCTCATCCGGACCCCAGACCTGCTTCAGCCACTTTGCAGGTGAGACGATTGTTGGACAGACGATCAGTGCGGCGCAAAATCCGTCAAACTCCGGCAAAACCATGGAGTTGCTTGCCTCAGGAAGCGCCAGCAGCGCTTCATCAAGTTCCTTGAGGTCTTGATCACTATGCCAAGCCAATGGCCATCCTCCTGTCTGAAGCCCGCGCTAGGGCTTGAGCCAAGCTGCCTGTGACTGCGAGACCACGATCGCTGGTCCAACATCACGCCACCCGCACACCGGCTTACTTCCTCAGAGGCGTCAAGCCGATCTACGGTAACGGCCATTTTTTTCCCGCCATAATGATTTGGAAACAGGTGAGGTTCCTCGGTCATCGGCAACCTCCCCGCTGGCGCGGATGTGCCGGAGCCACATGAGCGCGGGCCTCCACCCAGTGTTACCGATCCCAGTATGACTACGATTGGCGTCGTGCCGAGCAAACGAGGACGGCATGGCGTCCTACTACGATGTCGCCTCGAACCAGCCGGTGATGGCGATATCGGCTCAGGCGGAAGGCGCGATGCTCAGACAGGCATATTTCATCTCAAGATAGTCATCGAGCCCGTAACGCGAGCCTTCGCGCCCTTGACCCGACTGCTTGATCCCGCCGAATGGCGCCACTTCGGTCGAGATCTGACCGGTGTTGATGCCGACCATGCCGTAGTCGAGCGCCTCCATCATGCGCCAGCTACGGGCGAAATCCCGGGTGAAGACATAGGAGGCCAGGCCATACTCGACCGCGTTGGCTGCCTCCACGACGTCCTTCTCCGTCACGAAGCGGAAAATGGCGGCCACCGGCCCAAAGGTTTCTTCGCGGGCGATCCGCATCTCGGACGTCACCTCGGAAAGCACCGTCGGGGCATAGAGCCACCCTTCGCGCCGCCCGCCCCCGGCCAACAATTGCGCACCTCTCTGCTGTGCGTCCTCGACATGCGCCTCGACCTTGGCGAGCGCCGCCTCGCTGATGAGTGGTCCGATCTCGGTCCCCTCCTCCATGCCGTCGCCGCAGCGCATCTCGGCCACACGGCGGGCAAGGCGCTCCGCGAAGGCGTCGTGCAGCCCCGACTGGACATAGATGCGATTGGTGCAGACGCAGGTTTGACCAGCATTGCGGAACTTGGACTGGATCGCCCCTTCCACCGCCGCATCCAGATCGGCGTCGTCGAAGACGATGAAGGGCGCATTGCCGCCGAGTTCCAACGAGAGCTTCTTGATCTGGTCCGCCCCCTGACGCATTAGGATCCGACCCACCTCGGTCGAGCCGGTGAAGCTGATCTTGCGCACGGTGGGGTTCTCACAAAACTCCTGCCCCATCGCCCTCGCGTCGCTGCTGGGCAGGACGGAAACCAACCCATGCGGGATGCCCGCCCGCTCCGCGAGGACGACCAGCGCCAAGGCAGACAGCGGTGTTTCGATCGCGGGCTTGGCCACGATGGCGCAGCCCGCCGCGAGCGCCGGGGCGAGCTTGCGCGCCAGCATCGCGTTGGGAAAATTCCATGGCGTGATCGCGGCTACTACGCCCACGGGCTGACGCAGGACGAGGATGCGCTTGTCGCGCTGATGGCCCGGAATGGTGTCGCCATAGACGCGCTTGGCCTCTTCCGCGAACCATTCAACATAGGATGCGCCGTAGAGGATCTCACCCCTGGCCTCGGCCAGCGGCTTGCCCATCTCAGCCGTAAGAATGACGGCCAGATCGTCCGCGTTGGAGAGAATGAGATCATGCCAGCCGCGCATCAGAACGGCCCGCTCCTTGGCACTACGCGCAGCCCACTCCGCTTGGGCCACCCGAGCGGCTTCGATGGCTTGGGCCGCGTCGGCCCGGTCGCAGTCGGCGACCTCGGCCAGAAGGTCGCCGGATGCAGGATTGCGGACCTCGATACGACGCGTCGTCTGGTGCCAGTCTCCGGCCAGACAGGCACGGGTTTCCAAAAGCGATGGGTCCTGCAGCCGCGCTCTGAGCGCGGTTTCATACGTTCCGCTCATGATCGTCATCCTTGGGTGAAAGCATTGGCCGCATCGCGCGACCAATTGATCCAGAGGCGATCCCCCGCAGTCGCCCGTCCGGCGAGCGGATGACCGTAGCCGAGCCGCACATCCACCAGATCCTTCCAGTCCGTCTCGGCGGTGACCGAAACCGTGTTGCCCAGGAAGGTCGCCTCGCGCAGCGTCACGGCCAGCGATCGTCCCTCGGCTCCCGGCTCGGCCGCCAGCTCGATCCGCTCGGGCCGCAGCATCAGATCGGCCTTCTGCCCCGTGCTGGCGCGTCCATGCAGCGGCACATCGATCACCCGGGTGCCGTCGCCGAACCGCATGTCCACACGGTCACCCGCAACCCGGTCGATCTGGCCCTTCAAGTAGCTGCTGTCGCCGATGAAGTCGGCCACGAACCGTGTCGCAGGGGCCGCATATAGCTCCGGTCCGGTGCCGACCTGCTCGATACGCCCGGCGTTGAACACTGCAATCCGGTCCGAAAGTCGCAGCGCCTCTTCTTGATCATGCGTCACATAGAGGATCGTCACCCCGGTTTCGCGGTGGATGCGACGGATCTCGTGCTGGATCTCCTCGCGCAGCTTTTTGTCGAGCGCCGAGAGCGGCTCGTCCATTAAGAGCACGGGCGGGTCGTAGACCAGGGCGCGCGCCAGTGCCACGCGCTGCTGCTGTCCGCCCGACATGTTGGCCGGCATCCGGTCCTCGAAACCGCCCAAACGCACCAGCTCCAACGCACGCCGCACGCGCTTTTTTACCTCGTCCTTCGGCGTGCGCCGCACGCGGAGGGGAAAGGCCACGTTCTCACCGACCGAAAGATGGGGAAACAGCGTATAGCGCTGGAACACCATGCCGAGATTGCGCTTGTGCGACGGTGTTCTGAGGATCGACTTCCCTCGCAGCCGGATATCGCCCGACGTCGGGTCCTGAAAACCTGCGAGAATGTAGAGCGTCGTGCTCTTGCCCGACCCCGAAGGGCCCAGAAATGTGAGGAACTCGCCCTCGCGGATCTGGAGATCGACATTCTCGGTGGCGACGACCTCTCCGTATTGCTTTCGGATGCGGTCGATATGCAGGAAGGGCGCGGTCATGACTTCTTTCCTTTACGCAGCAGGGCGGCGAGGAGCATCAGCAGGATCGTCATAGCGACGAGAAGAGTGGAGGCGGCCGCGATGACGGGGCTCAGATCCTGCCGCATCGTGGCCCAGATCTTGACAGGCAGCGTCTGCAAGGTCGGGCTCGCCATGAAGATCGCGAGAACCACCTCGTCCCAAGAGATCAGGAACGAGAAGATCGCCGCTGAGAACAGGCCGTGACTGATCGCCGGGAAGGTGACACGAAGCCGGGCTTCCCAAGGAGAGGCGCCGCACAGGACGGCGGCATCCTCGATCGAGGGGTCGAACTCCTCGAGCGCTCCTGTGATCGAAATGATTGAGAACGGCAGCGCTACGATCAGATGCGCGATCACGAAGCCGATGAAGGTGCCGCTGAGCCCGATCCGCAGGAACACAGCATAGAGCGCCACGGCCAGAACCACGACGGGAAGTACCATCGGGGTCAAGAAGAAAGCGCGCAGCACCTCGCGGCCCGGAAATTTCCCCCGCACCAGTGCAAGCGACGCCAGAAGCCCGACCCCCACCGAGAGCAGCGTAACCACCACACCGATCTTAGCCGAAGTGAGCGCTGCCTCGGTCCAGCGAGGGTCGGCGAAAAGGTCGCGATACCACTCCAGCGTCCAGCCCGGCGGCGGGAAGATGAGCCAACGCGAGGATCCAAAGGACAGCGCCGCAATGAACAGGATCGGCAGCAGCAAAAACAGCGCCACCAATCCGCAGATCAGCCCCAGACCCCAGCGCCAGGCCCCAAGTTTCTCGAATGTCAGAAGCATCACTGCGCTCCTTTCGCGGGACCGACGAGGCGCAGTTGCACCGCATAGAGCGCCAGCGTCACGACCAGCAGCACGAAGGCAGCAGCACCGCCCATGCCCCAGTTGACGAGGGACTGCACCTGCTGTGCGATTAGTTCGGCCAGCATCATGTTGGAGGTTCCGCCCAAAAGCGCAGGCGTGACGAAGTAGCCCAGCGACATCACGAAGACCATGAGCCCGCCCGAGGCCAGACCCGGCAGCGCCAGCGGCACCAGCACGCGCCATAGCGCCTGCGCCTTCGTGGCACCGCACAGGGATGCGGCCTGCAGGATGCCCGGGTCGATCTTGCGGATCGTGCCGTAGAGCGGAAGGATCATGAAGGGCAACATGATGTAGACCATGCCGATGGTGACACCGACGAGGTTGTTCACGAGCCTCAGCGGCGCATCGATGATCCCCAGCGCCATCAGCGTCCGGTTGATGATCCCCGTCTGCTGGAGCAGCACCATCCAGGCATAGGTCCGTGCCAGCAGGTTGGTCCACATTGACAGCAGGATCACCGCGAAGATGATCCGCGCGGCAAGCGGCGGCATGATGGCCAGCGCCCAGGCCACCGGAAATGCAACGATCATGCTGATTAGCGTCACCAATCCCGCCACGAGGAAGGTGTTGTAGAAGATCTTGGCGTAGGTCGGCGTGGCCAGCAGTTCGGCATAGTTCTGAAGCCCGAGCGTCGGTTCTGTCACCGAGCGCGACAGCAGGAGCGCCACCGGCACGACGAAGAATGCGGCGAGGAGGAGCAGGGCGGGAAGGGCGAGGCCGAGCCCGCGTGGCAAACGCGGTCGGCGCGTGGGCCGCGATGGCCTAGCCGTGGCGAGTGTGGTCATGGCAAATCCTGCGGATGGAGGGTCCGCGGGCCGAAGGGCCCGCGAGGTTTTGGACTCACTCGGCCTGCCAGCTATACCAGCGGCTGCCGATTTCATCGCGGTGCTCGGCCCAGTAGGCAAGGTCGGCGTTGATCTGTGTTGCAGTTTGGCTGTCGGGCAGCGTGGCGCGCATGTCGGCGTCCATCAGGTTGGGCGAACCGATGTTGATCGGCGCGTAGCCTGTCTCGGTGGCAAAAGCGGCCTGCCCTTCGGCCGAGGTCGCCTCGGCAATGAAGCGCATCGCAGCTTCACGGTTCGGCGCACCACGCGGGACGACCAGCGCATCGGCGGCGGTGATGTTCTGGTCCCAGACGATGCCCACGGGCATCCCATCCTGTTCGAGCGCGGCCAGTCGACCGTTCCAGAAGAACCCCATCGGTGCCTCGCCCGAGGCGAGGAGTTGCTGCGACTGCGCGCCGCTCGACCACCAGATGATGTCATCCTTGATGGTGTCGAGCTTGGCGAATGCCCGATCGAGATCGAGCGGGTAGAGATCCTCTGCCGCCACGCCATCGGCCATCAGTGCCGCCTCGATCACGCCAGGCGCCGACCATTTGTAGAAGGTCCGCTTACCCGGAAAGGCTTCGGTGTCGAACAGGTCCGACAGACTGTCCGGCGTCTCGCCGGAGACATGCATCGGATTATAGCCGAGCACGAAGGCATAGTAGAAGCTGCCCACGGCATGATCCGACACGAAGCGCGGATCAAGCGCGTCCCGGTCGATAATGTCGAAATCGAGAGGTTCCAGCAGCCCCTCCTTCGCCGCCTTGAGCGCGAAGTCGTATTCGACATCCACCACGTCCCAGTTCACCGCGTCTGCCTCGACCATGGCGGTGAGTTTGCCGTAATCGGTCGGCCCGTCCTGGATCACCTGCGTACCGGTTTCCTCGCTGAACGGCGCGGCCCACGCCTCGGCCTGCGCATCCTGCGTGGTCCCGCCCCAGCTAGCGAAGACCATCGGTTTGGCGCCTGCCGCGCTGGCGGCGAGAAGCGCCGCGGCGCCCAAGATCAGTTTCGTCGTCATCCTCGTTCCTCCCTAGAAGATGTGGTCGCGGCCGGCTCAGCGCATCACGAACGGATCCGGGATCGGATCGTCGCTGGTGCGCAGCCAGACCGTCTTGATCGTGGTGTAGTCGAGCGCCGCCGCGAGCCCTCCCTCGCGACCATGCCCCGACAGCCCGTGCCCCCCGAAGGGCGCGATCGGCGAGACGGCGCGGTAGGTGTTGATCCAAACCACGCCCGCGGCGAGCCCGCGCGTCATCCGGTGCGCCCGCGTTAGGTTCGTCGTGAACAGCCCGGCGGCGAGCCCGTAATCGGTGCCGTTGGCCAGCTCCAAGGCCTCGGCCTCGTCCTCGAAGGCTAACACCGACAGCACCGGGCCGAACAGCTCGGTGGTGACGCAGGGTGCGTCGGGCACCTCACTGCAATCAAGGATCGCGGGCGTGGTGTAGAAGCCCGTCTCCCCCACCCTCTCGCCGCCTGCGACCAGCCGCGCGCCCTGCGCTTTCGAGGCGGTAATCACCTCCTCGATCCGCTCACGCTGGCGAAGCGTGCAAAGCGGACCCATCTCGGTCTCGGGATCGCCCGGCGCGCCGATCCGCACCGCACGCGCCTTGGCAACGAGCCGCTCAAGAAACGCCTCCTTGACTGAGCGCTCGACCAAAAGCCGCGACCCGGCCACGCAGCTCTGCCCGGCGGCCGCAAAGATTGCCGAGACCTGTGCATTGGCGGCGCTGTCGAGATCGGCGTCGGCGAAGACGATGAAAGGGGATTTGCCGCCAAGCTCCAGCGAGGTGCGCGCAAGATTCTCGGCTGAGTTGCGGACCACCATGCGCGCTGTGTCCGGCCCGCCGGTGAAGGCCACATGCGCCACCTTCGGATGGCTGGTCAGCACCGCGCCGCAGCGCGCGCCGAAGCCCGTCAGCACGTTGACTACGCCCGCTGGAAAACCCGCCTCATGCACTAGGCGCGCGAAATGCAAAAGCGGTGCCGGCCCTTCCTCGGAGGCCTTTAGCACTACGGTGCAGCCCGCCGCCAGCGCCGGTCCGAGCTTGACTGCCGACAGGAAGAGCTGGCTGTTCCACGGCACGATCGCCGCGACCACGCCGACCGGTTCGCGCCTCAGCCAGACCTCCATGTCCGGCTTGTCGATTGGCAAATGCGCCCCCTCGATCTTGTCGGCGAGGCCCGCGTAGTAACGGTAATACTCGGCCACATAAGCAATCTGCGCGCGGGTCTCGCGGATGATCTTGCCTGTGTCGCGGGTCTCGAGCGCGGCGAGCTCAGACGCTTCACGCTCTACGAGATCGGCCAACCGATGCAGGAGCTTGGCGCGCGCCGACGCCGTCAGTCCTGCCCAGTCAGGCGCCCGGAAGGCGCGGTGCGCGGCCATGACCGCGCGCTCCACCTCGGCCTCGCGCGCCTCGGGCATGACCGCCCAAGGGTCGCCCGTCGCCGGATCGAGGCTTTCGAACCCGGCGGAGCCGTCCTCGAAGGCGCCGTCGATGTAGTGCTGAAATCTGCGCATCATGTCCTCCTCAGGCAAAGACGGGCATGACGTCGCGGATGAAGCGTTCGAGCGACGCCTTCTTGCGCTCGAAACTCATGCCGCTGTCGATCCAGAAGGCGAACTGGTCGTAACCCAGGTCGCGATAGGCCGCGACGCGCTCAGTGACCTCGGCCGCCTCGCCGATGATGTTATTGCGCCGCATCAGCTCGGGCGTGAAGAAGGGGTGGTTTGCAATCTCCTCCTCGCTCAGCTCCGCGATCAGCCCCTGACTCACCGGGCGCTCGTTTTTGAACCACGCGCCGAAGTAGTTGTAGAAGCGGTTGATCTCCTCCGCCCCGCGCTGCGCGTCGGCTTCGTCGGAGGCGACATAGGTGTGGCGCAGCACCATGATCTCGGGGCGCGGCATCTCGGGATGCTTGGCGCAAGCGCTCTCGAACTTGTCCATCAGGTCGCGCACCTCCTCGTCGCCTTGGCTGAGCGGCGTAACCTGCACGTTGCAGCCGTTGGCGACCGCGAATTCGTGGCTGTTGATGTCGCGTGCGGCGACCCAAATCGGCGGGTAAGGCTGCTGCACCGGCAACGGCGCCGAGGTCGTGCTAGGAAACTGCCAATGCTCCCCCTCATGGGCGTAGTCACCTTCCCACAGCCGCTGCAAGGTCGGGATGAGCTCGCGCATCTTCTGCCCGGCTGTCCAGGCGTCGAGCCCGGGACTCATGCGCTCGTACTCGTAGGAATAGGCACCCCGCGCGATGCCGAGATCGAGCCGCCCGTCGGTTAGGATGTCGGTCATCGCCGCCTCGCCTGCGAGCTTGATCGGGTGCCAGAACGGCGCCACCACCGTGCCGGTGCCGAGCCGGATGTCGGGAAAGCGTCGTGCCAGATCGATGAGATTCAGGAACGGGTTCGGCGCGATGGTGAAGTTCATACCGTGATGCTCGCCGGTCCAAATGGCGTGCATGCCGCCCTCATGGGCAATCCGGCACAGCTCAATCATCTCGTTGTAGAGTTTGCGCTGCTCCTGCTGCGCCGAGACCCGCTCCATATGAACGAAGAGTGAGAATTTCATTGCCCCGCCTCCGCAGCCACGCGGCGCACCCGGCCCGCGTTCTGGTTTCCGTAATAGATGCCGAAATCGCCGATCCGACTTTCCTCTGCGAAACGCCGTAGCATTACCTGCAGCGCCGGATCGGTGACGTCACCCAGCGTGCTCTCGGTCAGCTCGACGAAGCCACGCCCGCGGGTGGGCGCGCCCGCCACGGCGGCGCAGAGGAACACGATGTGCTGCTGACCCCGCTTCACGTCCTCCCAGAGCGCGTAGACGAAGCTCGGCTCCGCCTCGAGGCCGGTCGCGGCGATCAGCCGCTGCAACGTCGCGCTAGCGCCCTCCTCGCCGGCGCGGGCGGTCGGAAGCCCCAGGCCCCCTTGGCCGTTATCGACGAGCAGCACTTGACCGTCGCGCTGCAGGAGCGCGCTGACCACCACCGCCGGGCCGGCGGCGAGTTGCGCCGCGGTCTGCGCGGGCTTGAAATAGGTACCCCGGTAGTAGCCGAGCCCGGCCTGTCCGGAATTGTCGAACGCCTCTACCCGGCCAATCAGGATCGCGTGGTCGCCTGCCTCCACGACTCGCTCCAGCGCGCAGTCGAACCATGCCGAAACGCCGCCTAGAACCGGCCCGCCATGCGGGCCGGGCTGCCAGTCGAGACCGTTGAACCGATCCTCGGCGGGGCGGGCGAAGGTGTTGGAGATCTTCTTCTGATCCTCCGACAGGATGTTGACCGCAAAGCCCTGCCCCTCGGTGAAGCTCGCGTAGTTCGTCGAGCGTTTCGACAGCGACACCAAGAGCAGCGGCGGGTCGAGCGAGACCGAAGAGAAGGAGTTGGCGGTAAAGCCCAGAGCCAGGCCGTCCGGCCCGGTGGTGGTGACCACTGTGACGCCAGTCATGAACGCGCCGAACGCGTCGCGCAGCAGGCGGGGGTTGTCGATCGTCATGCGCGCATCTCCCTTGGCTCAGAGGCGATCGGCTCCTCGAGCCATCGCCGCAGTTCCGCTGTGACCGCCTCGGGGGCGGTCAGGCCGACCATGTGCCGCTCGCCCGGCACGATCACCGCGCGGCCGCGCTGCGCCGCGCCAGCCATGGCGCGGGCCATCTCCGGGGTGGAGTTGCGGTCGTCCTCACCGGTCAGCACCAGCGCGGGGCAAGCGATTTCGCCCCAGCGGTCGGCATAGATCTTGTCGCCCTCTGCAAAAGCCGAATAGGCGGCGGCGTAGCCGGCACGGTCCACCCGTTCCAGCCAGCTCGAGACCCGGTCGCGCACCGCCTGCTCCTGTGGCGTCTCGCCGAACCAACGGCGCAGCGGCACGTTATCATCCCCTTCGCCTCGCGAGATCGCCCCCGCCCGCTCACGGACCGCGGCCCGCGCCTCGGAACTTCGGCGGTACACGCTGTTGAGCACTGCGAGCCGCCGCACCCGCTTCGGCATCTCGATGGCGCAGCCGGAGACCACAAGTCCGCCCATCGAATGGCCTGCAAGGTTCACTGCGCCGCCCCCCAAAGCATCGAGCAACCGCCCCAGCCAGGCCACATAATCGGGCAGGCGCGCCCCGTCCGGCAGCCGGTCCGAGCCGCCATGGCCAGGCATGTCGACCGAAATGACCTGGTGGCTGCGCGACAACGCCTCGATCTGCGGCGCCCAGGCTTCGGCGCACATGCCGACCCCATGCACAAGCACCAGAGGCTCACCTGCCCCGGCCACGGCGCAGGTCGCACGCGTGCCGTCAGACAGCAGCAGGGTTTTCGGCGTCATGCCCGAGCTCCTGCAGATCCTGGTAACGATCCCCGATCCGGTGATGCGGCCGCCCGCCGATCGACGCGCCGAGCGCGACCACGATTTCGTCGGCCGCCGGCGCGTCCGGAATGGCCATCTGGATGGTGAGGTAGTGCGACCGCAGCCCACTGTCGTTCTTGTCCATCAGCGGGATCATGACCGGCGCGTTTGCAGGGCCGCGCGTGTTGCAGAAGGCGAGATAGGATTTCGCACCGACCGCGTGGCGGTAGTGGTTGCCGAAGCGCAGCGTGTGAATCAGCGCCGAAGCGTGCTCGACCTCGCCTTCGGTGCCGACCACCGCCGATTTGCCATAGCCCTCGACCGCCTCGCCCGAACCGGCCCGATCGAGGATCATGCCGGTCAAGAGCGCGCCGAGCTCGGGCGCGACGTCGGCGATCTCGGGGCGCAGATCCTCGACGAAGCCGCGACCGGCCCAGGGGTTCTTCAGTACGGCCGCAGCCGCGATCATCACCAGCGGCTGCGGCGCCGCCTTGCCGCCCTCGATCAGCGTGGTTTCGACATGCAGCAGCGTCTTTCGGATCGAAGCGGCCATCGCGCCCTCCCATATGGTCATACCGTCTTGCCATCTTATGGTATGCCATAATACGATGTGTCAATCGCCTTGTTGGCAATTCGCCCTTCGAGTAAGGTTCGCCTCATGACCACATCGCCCAGCTTCGATCTCCGCATCGACCAACCGCCCCAGACACTCAGGGAAATCGTTCTCGATCGGATGCGCGGCGCGATCATCGCGGGGCATTTCGCGGCCGGAGATCGCTTGGTCGAGCGCACGCTTTGTGAGCAGATGGGGGTAAGCCGCACTATCGTGAGAGAAGTCATCCGGCATCTCGAATCGGAAGGGCTGGTCGCGATCCAGCACAATCGAGGCCCGATCGTTGCCACGCTCGACTGGCCGCAGGCGCGGCAGATCTACGACATCCGCCTGTTGCTCGAGGGCCGCGCGGCGCGGGCCTGTGCCGAAGCCGCCGATGCATGCACGGGTCGCGAGCTTCGCGCCGCGCTCGAGGCCATCAAGGCGGCGCATGACGCAGGCGAAGGCCTCGCGCTCTACGATGCGACCGCCCGGTTCTACGAAATCATCTTCCGCCATGCCGGGCACGACATCGCTTGGGAGATCGTGCAGCGGCTCAATGGCCGGATCAGCCGGTTGCGCGCCCTGACTCTCTCCTCGAACGCGCGCGACATTCCCGGCCCGGTGCGCATGGAACACATCTGTGCCGCCATCGAGGCTGGCGATGCCGAAGCTGCCGAGGCTGCGGTCCGACTGCATCTGACCGAGGCCTCTGCGCTCGCCAAGGCACTCCTAGCCGAGGAGGGCGCGTGATGTCCGGCTACTGGATCGCCCATGTCACGATCACCGATCCCGAGCGCTATCGTGGTTACCAAGACGCTGCCCCGGCGGCCTTCTCTCGCTACGGCGCCAGATTCCTTGCCCGCGGGGGCGCTGCGGAAATCCTCGAAGGGGCAGCGCATGAGCGTCACGTTCTGATAGAGTTTCCTGACTACGCGACTGCACTCGCCTGTTATCGATCCGATGAGTATCAGAACGCCCGCGCCAATCGAAAGAATGCCTGCGAAGCAACTATTGTGATCGTGGAAGGTGTGTCAGAGCCCGGTTAAGTTCGAGCCGTGACAAGCTTGGCCAGAAGCGGTCGTCATTCATGATCTGAGATGGCCCCCATTTCTCGGACAGGTTCGCGGCGCTCTGAGCAGCGGTGGGATCGAGGCTGTTATCCCGCTCAAATCGAACCGAAGGTATCCAGCTGAGTTCGATAAAGAGGTCTACAAGTGGCGCCACTTGGCCGAGAACTTCTTCGCCAAGCTCAAGGAATACAGGGGTATCGCCATGAGATGCTGCAAAACTGATGGAAGCTTCGGGGCATTCATTACCCCGCTGCTACCGTCATTCGGCTAAGGTAAACATCAACAGACCCTAGATGGAATGACGATACCGCCTCCTCATGCCGCCAGATGCCGGCTCTACGATCCCGCCAGCCCCGCATCGCGCAGCGCTTCGGCATCGGGCAGGTCGCGCAGGTCCGCCAGCCCGAAGGCCGCGAGGAACCTTGGCGTGGTAACGTAGGTGTAGGGCGCGCCCCGCCGCGGCGCCCGGGGCCCCGGCGCGATCAGACCCCGCGCCGCCAGTCGGCCGATCAGATCGCGGGAGATCTCGCGCCCGAAGATCTCGGCCAGCCCGTCGCGTGTGACCGGTTGGTGGTAGGCGATGGCGGCGAGCACCGCGAGGTCGCGCTCGGACAGGCCGATTTCCTGGGCCCCGACATCGGCGACCGCCCGGATCACCGCCCCGTAGGCGGGCCGGGTGCGCAGCATCCAGGCGCCCCCAACGCGCACGATCTCGTAGGGCCGGTCGGCCAGCTCCGCAGCGAGGTCCTCGAGCAGCAGCTCCAGCGCCGCCCCCTGCCCCACGATACGCGCCAGATCGGCGCGCGGCACCGGCGTGGCGCTGGCGAACAGCACCGCCTCGATCCGCCGCATCCATTCGCGCCAGCGCAGCTCGCGCGGCAGCTCGGCCAGTTCGCGGTCGATCGCAGCCATGGTCAGAGCCCGTAGAGCCGGAAGCTGTCGCGGCCGGTCAGCTCGCGCAGCGCGCCTAGGGCCACCAGCCGGTCGCAGAGCCGCCGCGCGGCGCGGTCCGACATCAGGTCGGTCAACGCCGTCGGAGCGAGCGCGTCCTGCGTAAGAAACAGCTCGACGGCTGCCTCAGCGCCCTTGGCCCGCAATTTCGGCGTCACGGCGTGCAGCCGCGCCGCTCGGCGGGTCAGATCCTGCGCCAGGCCGGCCGCCCGGGCAACGGCCCGAACCACGGCTTGATGGCAGGCCAGCCGCAGATCGTCCCCGTCGCGCCGCAGGTCCCGCGGCGCGAGACCGTTCGCCAGCAGCGGCACGATCCGGTCCCAGCCAAGTGATTTCGCCAACACCGCATCGGCAAGGATCAGCGCCGCCGTCTCGGCGCGGGGGACCTCGGCCAGCACCGCCTCCAGCGTGGCCGCGGCCCGCGCGATCGGGGCGCCGGGCTGCGCCAACTCCCGAGCAACCACTTTCGGCGCCACACCAGGCAAACCAGACGCCAGGCCGCGCGCGGTCAACGGCCGCGTCACCGCATGGCACCAGGCCTGGCCGATCTCGCCGGCGGGACCGAGCGGATCGCCGGGACGCGCCAAATGTAGGGCATCGCGCAGCTCCGCCAGGCCTTCCGGTCGCCCCGAACACCTCACAGTTGCGGCGGCGGCCTCGGGCGCCAACCGGTCACGCCACAACGCCAGAGGCAGGCCAGGCTGGGCCATCACGCCTTGCAGATGTGCCAGTGCCGCGCCGGCGCGGAACGCCGCCTCTTCGGGATCGGCGGCACGGCCTGTGACGGCCCAGCCCGGTGGCGCGGGCCAGGAGGGGGCGGGATGTTCGGGACGCGAGAGGACGGACATACTGACAACGCTACTGATGCGCGGCGCTTTTGTCCATCATTATGCGCCGAAACCGCCGCTCTATGCGGCCGTATATCATGTCCGATAATCTGAGTTTATCGGACATGACTGTGCTACGCTCGTCGGCATGCCGGACACGCCCGAAATCCCCGCCCCGCTCGCCCTGCCCGACCACATTGCGGGCTCGGGCACGCTCGATCGCCTCATCGACACAGCCCGCGGCTATGCCGACCACGCGGTCTCCGAAAACACCCGCATCGCTTACGGGCGCGACTGGGCCGCCTTTGCGCGCTGGTGCCGGCTGCGTGGCACTGACCCGCTGCCGCCTTCCTCCGAGTTGGTCGGCCTCTACATCACCGACCTCGCCGCGCCGTCAGGCAGGGCGCGCGCGCTCTCGGTGGCTTCGATCGAGCGCCGGCTGGCCGGTCTGTCCTGGGGCTACGCGCAGCGCGGGATGCGGCTCGACCGTCGCGACCGCCACATCGCCTCCATTCTCGCCGGCATCCGCCGCCGCCATGCTCGGCCACCGGTGCAGAAGGCCGCGATCGGGCCCGACGACCTGCGCGCCATGCTGGCCACCCTCGGCCACGACCTGCGCGGGTTGCGCGACCGGGCAATGCTGCTGATCGGCTTTGCCGGCGCGCTGCGCCGCTCCGAGATCGTCGGGCTCGACCATGGCAAGGATGACACCATGGAGGGGACAGGCTGGGTCGAGATCCTGGAGGCCGGGGCGCTCGTGACGCTGCGCGGTAAGACAGGTTGGCGCGCGGTCGAGATCGCCCGCGGCTCCAGCGAGGCCACCTGCCCGGTGCAGGCGCTGGAGCGCTGGCTGCATTTCGCGAAGATCGATTTCGGCCCGGTATTCACCGCCGTCAGTCGCCACGGGGCTCGCGCTTTGGAGCGCCGCCTGAGCGATCGCCACGTGGCGCGGCTGGTGCAGCGCACGGCGCTCGCGGCCGGACTACGGGCGGATTTGCCAGAGGCCGAGCGCCGCGCACTGTTCGCGGGCCATTCGCTACGCGCCGGACTGGCCTCGTCGGCCGAAATCGACGAGCGGCACGTGCAGAAGCAGCTCGGTCACGCTTCGGCCGAGATGACCCGCCGCTACCAGCGAAATCGGGATCGCTTCCGCATCAACCTGACCAAGGCGGCGGGGCTGTAAGATACAGACGCCGCCGAGCGCCCTCCCTCCAAAAACCTTCAACAACTCTCGTAGTTCTGGATGGGGTTATTGGAGGGTCCTGCTCCTGCCGACCTCCAAGCAATGCCACTCCTCCACAAACGGCCAATTTCGACTGCCCATTACCTAACAACCGGCACGCGACCGCGGCCAGTCCACATGGGTGACATAGCCGAGGGATGGACGTCGGCTGTGCGGACCTTCCTGCCGTTCGCCGTGGGCGCTCGATAGGTGCTGCGCCCGCGAGACCACTGGAAGGAAGGGCAGAGAGTTGCCATTCGCTGCGGTCACTTCGAACGGCAGGTGTCCGAGATATGCCGTTCCCACGGTTGATAGTCCTGCACGAGATGTCAGGCCATCGGCTGAACCGATCTCAACGAACTAAAAATGCATCTTGTGAAGAATGAAAACTGAATTTGCCAACAACAGATAGTCCCATCATATTGGATAAAACGCTTCAAGGATGTGAAGGCACCGAGATGGAACATGCCGACCTGACCCGCGATGCTGAGGCTGCGCGCCTTTCGGCGGTGCGTCGGTATGCAGTGCTGGACACGCCACCGGATGGGGCTTTCGATCGGATCGCCAGATTAGCCTCGAGGCTCCTGAATACTCCGATCGCCATCATTTCGATCGTTGATGAGGACCGGATTTGGTTCAAGAGCCATGCGGGACTTGAAGGGGTGGAGGAAATTCCTCGCAAACCCGGTCTCTGCGCCTCGGCGATCTTGCAGGAGGACCCCTGGGTTCTCAATAACGCCGCCGTGAAACCAGTGTCGCTGGCCAACCCGCTCGTCGCCGGAGAGTTCGGGCTGCGCTTCTATGCCGGCATTCCACTCAGGACACATGACGGGCACGGTCTCGGCACGCTGTGCGTCATTGACAAGGAGCCGCGCGAAATCACGCCGGATCAGACGGCCATCCTGCAAGATCTCGCTGCGGTGGTCATGGACGAACTCGAATTGAGACGCGAGGCCATGGAGACGCACGAAGCCTTGCAGCGCGAGATACGCGAAAAGGAGCTTCTGGCCGGAGAGGTCGAGCATCGGGTCATGAACAGCTTGCAACTCATCTCCTCGGTCGCGCGGCGCAAGGCGGCGCAACATGAAGGACAGACGGCTGTCGAACTCAACGACATCGCTGCGCGTATCGGTGCCATCGCGCAAGCCAACCGGCATATTCAGCAAAGCCTACCCAGCCTCGCCCAGGACGGCGATCTGGCTTTGTTTCTCGAGGTGTTGAGCCGCGAACTGTTCTCGCTGTGCCCGCAGGGAGGGCTGATCGAGGTGGAATGCCCCTCGATCCAGCTGTCTCGAGAGCGGCTGGTCCCGATCGGTCATCTGGTTACGGAGCTTGTCCTGAATTCGGTCAAGAGCGGGGCTGGGCGTATCAATATGCGTGGCGAACTGGAAGACAAACATCTCGAACTCGAGATCGATGATGATGGGCCGGGCCTTCAAGACGGGTTCAATCCGCGCGAGAGCAACGGGTTGGGCATGGCCATTCTTCAGGCGATGGCGCAAAAGCTTGACGCTACGATGATTTGGGGGCGGAGCCCACGAGGTGGCGCACGATTTACCGTAAAGTTTCCTCTCGACCTGGAAACGGCATGGGCAGATAGCACGGCTGGACGCCCGCATTGACCCCACCATTTACAGACAGAGGTTAATGCGATGCGAAAACCAGTTCGCGGCGCTGCGGGGCAGCATTGAGGCGGTCGACTAACGGCAGTTATGGGCCGTTCGAGTCGGTCTAAATTTTTCGGGGCCTGAGCCGCTTTGAACGACTATTCAAACGCATCCTTCAGATCCGCAAGGTGATCCGACAACTCATCGGGGTATCCCCAGCCGATTTGGCCGTCAACCCGGGCGAACTCCATCTCAAGTAACGGCAAAAATTTCGTAAATAGCTCACGATCTTGCTGTTCCCGGAGAGTGTAGACAATGCTTGAGAACATAGAGCACAAGCTGTCGTAGAAATCTTCGTCGATATCTCCGAACTCAAGCGTGAAATCATTACCGCATTTCACGTAGTAGATCATGAGGGTGAGCACATCGTGAATGTTACCGTTAGCTTTCTTAAAATCACTGATCGATTTTCGGCCTTCGGCCAGCTTTACATTTTGCTTCCAAGGCTGCCTCGGGCAGAGGGCGTTTCGAATCCGCGTCATATATAGGGCGAGGTGTTCTTCCCCTTCCTCATTGCTCAAAAATCTGGCATGCATGAACGCTGCGTTCTCTGGATTCAGACGATATAGATCCTGAACAAGACCCAGCAGTTGGGTCGAAGAAAAGGCAGACAGCTTCTGCTTGACGTCTTTCCATGAGGCTTTTTCGCTACTCATCAGGCTCCCATCGAAAACTTGCACCTCGATTAGCTATGTTTCGGCCGTTCTGCGGCGCTGCGCAACATGCAAATGGCCGCTGCGGTGCGGCGTTTGCGGCCACGATGAATGGCCGGTCTGGGCCGGTCGCTCCATCGCGTCCTTTGCTGCACGCGCGACCTCAGCAAATCGCATCATGGTAGTAAGGACTCGGACCGGACATTGGCATGACCAGTCGATTCATCCTTGGGCTGATTTGGCGTTCGAGACGATCTTTCAAAAACGGTCGTTCTTGGCCGGAATTTCTCAGTTGAGAGTATTTTTGATCTGCCGATGCTTGACGTTCTCAATTCAACAATCTAAATGCTAAAAGCACAAAGCAATATGCTTATTGCCTGCTGGGAGCGTTGAGTAGCCAAAGATGTCCGTTAATCAAGTGATCCTCCAGATAAAGGAGGAAATCGAAGAAGCGCCCAGGAACGCTTACGTTGCTGAGCTTCACCTTCAAGTCATCAAGCATTCGGAAGTTCTGCAAAACGTAACCGGCAAAGAGTTCTGCGAAGCTCTTGGAATTGGTCCGTCGTTCGGCACCGAATTCGCCAAGATGAAGAAAATCGCACCGCGGCTCAAAAATGCTGGTCTTGACGTAACCAGAATTTAAGCCCTCAACGGGTGCTCCCGCACTCCAAGAGGCTGATCGCTACCGGACGAAGAAAAACTCTGCGCCATCCCCGATAGAAGCAGACCCTTTTCTTCGACACCGGCACTATGTCCGCGGAGGCCGTGGGGCATATCCTGCCGTCAGCCACCTGCCTGCCGCCATTCGTTGTTGCACATGCTGACGATGAGCTTCGGGCGAGAGTGGCAGTTTCCGCCGATGGCGGCGGTTGTTGCAATACCAGCAGGCGGCAACGATGTTGCCGGCTGTATTCTTCCCCCCTTCGGAGCGTGGGTGGAGATGCTCGGCAGTGCAGCGCAAGCCCTTCATCGCCGCTTTCGTTCTGTGCTCTCGCGGAGCTGTAGTGACTGCATCGTCCCACATCAGCAAGTCGCAGTAATAGCATCGCCCCCCTTGAGCGATCATCTTTTTTCTGCGGATATTCTTCAGTGCTCCCATGGCTCGGGTCCTTCATTCGACTTCGTAAGAAGCGAATGCGCAGCGTCTCTGGAGACGCTCCCCGGCAGGAAGCTTTTGCTCGCGCGAGACCCGATTGTTCGTGGTTCCGCAGTCCGGATAACGAAATCTGACGGATGACCCTTCAGATCTGACCAGCCATTGACTTGACCAAGGCGATGAATAACGCCTCCGCATGCTCAACGATAGTAAGCGGCACATTTTTCGTCAATCTCATCGCTCAAATAGCCTCCGCAAGTTGCCACTTTCCTGCCACCGAACTTCCGAAGTTCGTTGCGATCATCTTCCGAAATCCAAGCTGCCTCTTTTCCGAACATCGGAAGGCGCGGCCGAACGCCTCCCGGCAGTCTGTATGCAGCAGACAAGGAGGCCCGAGAGATGGGACAAAGAGACCAGATGACGCGCCATGCGGAGCAGCGCAGCCAGCAACGGGGTGTGCCGCTCCGCATGGTGGAGACAGTGCTCGACCGACACGATCTCGCCTTCGACGTCGGCGGGGAGTGCCGTGTGCTTCGGGTCAGCCGTGCCGCGGCGGCCGCGATGACGGAAGTCACCGACCGCCAGATGGCGGAGAAACTCCCGGCTCTGGCAGTGATCTGGAGCGACCGCACGAACCGTGTCGTCACCGTCCTGCGCGACAGCGGCCGCCGCAGCGCGCGGCGCTACCGCGGCCGCGATTGAGGAGGGGCTCATGACGAACGTTGTTCATCTTCATCCGACCGCACATACCGGGCCGGATCTGGGGGCGAAGCTGAGACGCGCGGAGGCGCTCAGGCAGGCAGTGTTAGCCAAGGCGCGGTTCTCCTTGGAGGACCAGCTCAAGACCGCACGCAATCTTCACCGGCTCCTTGCGGAGTGGCGCGGGTCGAAGCGCTTCGATCTTGATCGCTTCCTTCACGTCGCTGGTCTTGGCGGTAACGGGCTTACAGATTCCACCAAACGCCTCGACACCTACACCCTACCGGAGGCCGCACCCCGGGCGCGCCAGAGCCGGATCGCCAAGAAGCCGGGCAAATATCTCGCAATCGCTCATGCTGCGGCTGCCGAACTTGAGGAGCCGGAAGAGGTCGTGCTCTGCCGGATCTTCGAGGGATGCAGCTTCGGAACCGATCAGGACGCCAACGAAGACTGGGAGACGGGGAACTGGGAAATTCTGGCGGATCTCCTCTCACGAATGGCCGCTGCTATTGTTCGGGACCGGGATCTTAAAGGCTATTGGCGCAAGGTCCGGTCGATGAACGGGCGCTACGATGTCCGGGAAGGGGTAATCCGTGCAGATGCGAACTGCTTGGACTATGTCGTCGAAGGCTACGGTTATGCCGGCGCTGTCGTATGCTCCGACGAGATCGCACCCTTGCCGTCTGTGCCTCTCGGACGCCGCCGACAAGGCTCGGCAATCCCGGGGGAAATCCGGCTACCGGATGGACGTAAGCTCGATGTCGACTTCACCTTCTGGCTTGAGGCACGCCTTGCGCTTGGTCCCGTTCACGCGACAGATTCCGTCGGTCCAATGATTGAACTGCGAACGGTGCTGGAAGGAGCGACGGCGGACGGGCAAGCTGTCGTCCTCGGCAACCCATTCACCGATACGTCGGACCGCATTGAGACCGTGAGCGTCGACGGAAATCTCCTCAAGATCGACGGCATTGTGCTCTCCGACTACGATCTCGTGCCGGAGGCGGAATACCGTCAGGGCTGCGATCATTCGTATTTCGCCTGGGAAGAAGTGAGCCCGGCGCTCCTTCGGCGCCTGATCGTGCCGGATGAGCTTGAGCGGACGGGACCCTTCCTGG
>JACLAD010000377.1_pt1 | contig 20593 bp, 18 predicted proteins | sample 8027901 | NCBI WGS metagenome assembly JACLAD01 (sample SAMN15725071, study PRJNA655200) | protist metagenome | isolation source: fluorescence activated cell sorting (FACS) single amplified genomes of... | place: Spain: Blaines Bay Microbial Observatory, Mediterranean Sea | collected 2016-07-05 | reverse complement strand
GGGCCATATTCAAATCCTTCAGAGACTTTCAATTACTACAAGTTACCATACTGCCAACCGAAAGACCTTCGGGGGAAAGGCCATCAGTTGGGTCAAATCCTTGTTGGCGATCGCAAAGTCAACACACCCTATGACATTCACTTCCTAGGTTTATTTATGATTCATATTTAAGTAATAATGGACTAGTATTGGTGTGGTATAGATTTGCAGAGCAGCATCACACGCATTGTTGTCTTTTCATTCGGCTCACTCCAATACAGAGGATATCGAGTACAAGAAACTTTGCACAAAAGATCTGGTAAAACAAGATATTGATGCCTGGGCAAATGCCGTCGAACGAGATTATTTTGTAAGCGCACTACTTTCAATGCATGTGTTATTTTGTCTGTTACTTGTAACTTGTTTTGAGCAATGCGTTACGTTGCTATACTGTTGTTTGTAGTTTGAGTTATTTATTGATGCATTGCCGGTATGGGGCTACATTGGTGAGGTCCAGGAAGATGATCAACTTATGCATACTGGAGAATCTCGTGTTTATGTATATTCGCATTTACACTTTGATATTGGTCACAATGACAATCAAATTGTGCAAGTCTGTAACATCACAATTTTATTACTCAATAATTAAAAACTGTTTTCAAGATTCCATACCTTTCTATCTCTTTATCGATAGGTTAACGTTTCTTTTGGGCCACCTCCTCAGTTTTTCCCAGAAAAAGTCGATATAACGAAAAAGGTGCACACTAAGCGCAAACAAAAATTGTGGATTATCTCAGTTGGTGTTTGATTTCTAGGCCCACATGAGTATTACTAGCTCTTACTCCGTGGAGTGGCACAAATCAACGCTTGCCTGGAAAAATCGCTATTCGCATTTGCACAAGGAGTCATTCTTACCGTCCACCCTTGAGGTCGAAAATTCGTAAAAAAAATGATTTGTTCATTCCAACTCGTCAGAACATAACATAATTTCCCCCTCCCTAACATAATAATAGGTTCATTGGCTATCAATAATAAATTCTTTTGTGTTGGTTGTTCTTCTGACTGTCTTCCTTTCGATAATTCTTGTGCGAGTTATCAAGAACGACTTCACAAGGTACTCAATATAGCATCACCAGTCATGCCGTTTCGATGAGGAATAACCTTTGCTTGCTTGTAGATATATGTCAGCTGGTGAAGAGGGCGAATTTGTAGATGAAGAGACTGGCTGGAAACTAATTCATGGTGAAGAAGAATTTGCAACTGATAGATATTTGGCTTGCCATTTCGATTCACTGTATGTGCATATAACGATAGGTGATGTATTTCGACCTCCGGAATCCTCGATGCTTCTCAGTGCATGTGTAGGAGTTGGCGTCCACATTTTGGTTACAATGACTCTTGTGGTGACATTGGCAATATGTAACATCTTCGACCCAACACGTCGTGGTTCAGTACTGCAAGCAAGTCACATTACATTGAATTTAATTTTGTTAGAAGGTTGCAGGTCAAAACTACTCGCTGTATTCTTGTAGGCTGTGATCATATGTTACGCCCTTTGTGCTTTTGTTGGTGGATATACCACTGCATCGCTCTACAAACAGGTAAGAAATATCATATGCAATCAGTTGCTGCAATATTATTCTGTTGTAATTAGTATCAATTATTTCAGCTTAATGGGCAAAACTGGGTCTGGAACATTGTACTTGCTGCCACTCTAGTACCAGGTTCGAACCAGCGAGCTTGGGCGAAATAAGCTCATTCGTAAGTACATTTTGAAGACAAATCATCTCATTTTTTTTGATTTTAGGTCCTCTGGCTATGATTTGGACCGTGTTGAACACCATTGCATGGACACACGGAAGTACAGCAGCACTACCATTTGGCACTGTCATGGTTATTGATATTGATATTGATATTGTAATTATTTTTAAATATACATATATATATATATATCGTGATTGCAATATATGTATATATCAAGATTGCATTTAGTCAAGTCTTCTATGCAACCTGTAATTTTAGGTGTTAACAACAATTTATCTGTTTATTTGCTTCCCCCTGACGTTTGTTGGTGGTATTGCTGGGAAAAATGGAAGGTACTATTTCCCATAGTCAAATTCCTTGTCTCTTATGATTATCTTTTCGTAATTTCTTACATCTTGACACATAAGCACCGAACTGGAAACACCTTGTCGGACAAATCTTGCAAAGCGTGAGATCCCTCCGTTGCCATGGTATCGACAACCTCCAATTTCAACTCTACTTGCCGGCTTTCTACCGTTTAGTGCAATCTACATCGAGCTTCACTATATTTTTTCCAGGTACCTTCATTGAAACAGGATCATCTAGTATTTATTGCATATTGCGATTTTTTTCGTTATCGTCGATCCATTCACATAATTACGATGTTTTAATTCCATAGCATGTGGGGTCATAAAATGTACACACTTTTTGGCATTTTGGCATTGGCTTTTGGGATGCTCCTTCTTGTTACATGCTTTATCACCATTGCATTTACATATTTCCAACTGATATTGGAGGATTATCGTTGGTAAGCATTTCCAAAATTATTTCTATTGTATCACTGCATTCAAATTTGGTCATATATAAATTTATCTTATGAATTTTTTGATAACTGAATACCTGTCGGGTTATGTAGGTGGTGGCATTCTTTCTTTAGTGGTGGTAGCACCGGTATATTTGTTTTGGTTTGTGTTTGCAAAATTGGACTTAAAATGAAATGATTTTATTGTTGTGTTCGAAATCAGCGTGATTGGTATTGTAATTATTATATGATGTCAATAGGCATATTGTTTTTATTATTACTTCAAGCGGTCGGATATGCATGGGTTTATGCAAACGTCCTTTTACTTTGGCTACATGGCGTACATGTCGTACTGCTTTGTGTTGGTGGGTTTCGTTTGGGCAAATGACTGATTTCGCCCAATCAAATCTGTCCGTCTGTCTGTCAGTCTGTCTGTCTGTCTGTCTGTCTGTCTGTCTGTCTGTCTGTCTGTCTGTCTGTCTATCTGTTTGTCTGTGCTGAACTACTGTAGGAATTCCTATCTCTTATGTCTTAGTTTCATGTTCATTTGTCGTTGTCGTTGTTTGACTATGACTGCACTGCACTGCTCGCTTAGGCCCTTGGTGCTCTGGGATTTTACAGCGCTTTATTTTTTGTCAAGTACATATATGGCTCCGTCAAATGTGACTGATTCAAACAAAACGTATGAAGAATTTAAATGTGTTTGAATACATATATCACAGAGCTTCCGAATTTGTTGTCAAGACCTGCCTGCCTGCCTGCCAACACCATCATCCACAACTTACAAACTTATTTGATAGTACTATTGATTGGACACTTGTTTCATTGTTGAAATGGCTTTAAAGGATAATATCAAGTACTACTTTTGCAATCAACTGATACTGTACGCCAGTTTTTCCAAAATATTACATTCCTATTTGATTGTTTTGATCTTTGAGATTTAATTGGAAATTGAGCTACGAGTACTAGTACAGTACAGTATGTATGTATGGTTTTGGGAAATTTCTGAACTGTTTACATTTGCTTTATTGATCTACATACAGTACAGTACAGTACAGTACTATTGAATAGACTGTACTTACTGTAGTAATAGCAATATGATAAGACAGACACATCGTTGCACAGAAATGCATACTAGTAGGAATGAATACGTATTGTGTATGTAATATTCGAATATATATGCATACATAGTACAATTGTATGTATAATATCAACTTGACCAAATGATATCATTCTCTTTCTGTTCCAATCGTGATCACATGATTTTTCCCACATACAACATTGGTAATTTGATAGAGGTCCATTTTATCTGAAATCACCAGCTCTGGAAATTTATTTCGCAGGTTTGTTGTTCCCTTGGTTTAAATAATTTGGAATATTTGCAAGATTAATACATACAAAACACAAAAATACTCACAAGAAAAATATAACAAACCCCCAATATAGATCCTTTACCCCAGCAATAAACATTTCCGGATTCTAAGAATATTTATTGGTTCATGCTTTGATGATGATTTGATATTGTGTGTGAAGTTTTAAAAATACTTGTTCACCTGCAACTGCTGCGCTAAGTTTATCGCCACAAGATGTCTTTAAAAATGTTGATTTGATTACATTGAGTTGTCGTTGTTGCTTATTTAGATCTATCACAATTGGTAAAAAATATTACCTCCATGAATGTTTTGTCTTCACCTTCGAAAAATACTTCTGCTGGCTCCATTTGTCGCTTCATACCCCATCCGTATCTACCATCAGTATTCATTTAAAATATCGTTACAATGAATTGTAGTTATCATAAATTTGATCCCACAAAACACACAATTTTCCTGTTTCGGTGATGGCAAGAGTATGACCATGCCCACAACTGACGGTCTTCACTGGAGGTATATTAATCTGAACAGGTATCGCTTCCATGTTGTGGAGATCTAGGTTTGCGCTTCCAGGACATCCAAGTTGACCCTCTGAAATTTCAAATATGGTACGTCCTTTGGTTATTTGTCGATGAAAGGAACAAAATCATACGAACGATCATTTCGACCCCATGTAAACAATTTTCCATCGTCTGTTATAGCAGCACTAAATGCTTGACCGCATGCAATCTATATAGAGTTTAACCAGTTTTCAACACAAAATTCGATCCTACATTTGTTAGTACAACATAAGTGGCTTCACATACAAATTTGCAACTGCCAACGTCCTGAAGCACCTCTACTGGTTCTGGTTCCAGAATATCTGAATGCCCTGAATGGTTTTGGGAGTTGTAACAAATCTCAAAAACGTAGGTAATACAAAATAAATGGCAATATTCCAAATTTTGCGTGGATAAAACTTGCATCCATTTCCTAGTCGCCCAAACTCGCCACTCCCCCACGCCCAGACCTTGATTTGCATAATTAATTAATGTAGCACATGCAAAACTGAAGGATGTTTTTTCTAGCAATTATAATAGGTGATCGTTCGTGTACGACAACATACCTCGCCATCGTCTGTTAAGGCTAAAGTATGATCACTACCACATGCTACTTGAGAGATCTTTAGATTCTGTATGTGCACATTCATATGATTATTTTATAATAAAAGAATCCTACTTGCATTAGTTTTCGAGAAAATTTTTTAATGCAGAAAAGTTGCAGTAAAAAATCTAACAAGTATTGACATACCTCTGCCACTGGAAAGTTAACACGTGTCGGATATCTAGGAAATGTATGCATGCATGAATAAATAGAGGAACAAAATCAAAGCAATCACTTGTCAAACTGAATAGAGGAACGAACTCAGTAGGAGCTCCGTCACTATGTCCCAAGCCTTTACATACAGCTATATTTGAATTTTCACCGTGTGCAACCAACACAAATTTTAGGCACATTATGAGAAAGTTCATCCATCCTTTGTTCGATTAAAACGAAAACCACATAACATTAAAAACAACATACATTGTCCGAAAAAACCTCCGAAAATTGACAAAGGCCCAGTCGAACGATTCTGTTTCATGGCACATGGTTCAGCAAGTGTTTCAAGCAAATTTGAAGATTTTTGAATTCAGCAAATGCTAGAACTTTTTATTTTATTGTCGGGTCAATCAATATTTATACATGCAGCTGTATAAAAATAAATATATAGCTTTCAAAACACCTGTCCCCACGTATATACTTCCCCATCGGACGCTACAGCGACGCAGTGTTGTTCAGAAATATCGAACGAAGTGAATTTAACGCCTTCTTGCTCAACCTAGGTCGAACGACTGCAATGTGGCAACTCGAAATGAAAAGAAATTTCTAAAGAAAAATAATACCTTGTAAGGATATGTCAAATACTTCAAATCTTCGTCGAATGGTGCGAGAGTGCCCTAGTTGTGTAACGAGTTTTTTCCACATCATGTAACACAGATTTAGCATTGCAATAATCTAAACTGGAACCCGAACTATACCCGTAATAATCTAAACTGGAACCCGAACTATACCCGCGTATTGTTGCCCCATAAGTATAATTGTCCGCCGGCAGTAAGTGCTCCTGAAGCATCGCCACCAGCACAAACCTGAACAATCCGATCTTTCGAATACAACCGTGTTAATGAAAAACAAAAAGTCGGAAAAATTGTCGCAAAATTTCTATGATTGTTTGTGTTTGTTATGATTGTTATGTTGCAATTAAAGTTAAATTGTCGAACCGTCTTCAGTTTTGCCGCCGACGTAAGAAACTTCAATTGGAAAACGTTCTGAATACACAATTCCAGTAGTATTTTTGCGGACAGCTTCTCCCAGCGATTCAGTTTGATTCGGATCTGTGGTGTGACCATTACCTAACTGTCCAAAGTTTCCAGCGCCCCAAGCAAATACACTTGGTGTCTGTTTTGTAGAAAACAAGGCGCGGAATCGGATGTGGAGAGACCTCGATCGCATCAAACTTGACATGGCCATTGCACGTTTAGTAAAACTAATGTGCATGCATGGTTGACACGGATTAGAAGAGAGCTTCACAGTGCACACACACACACAGTTCAATGAACACAAACTGTGAACTGTGAGATGTCCCAAAGGGTCGGTCGGTCGGTCGGTCGGTCGGTCGGTCGGTCGGTCGGTCGGTCGGTGTCTGGCTGTCTCCCCGTGTCTCTCGTTGCCAATCAATTTTGCGCCACACGCGCCAGGAGTTGAGGTTGGTTGGTGTGTTGGTACTGTAGGTAGTAAGTAAGTAAGTAAGTAAGAATTTGGTTTATCTTTACTCGCTAAACGAATATTAACCTAAGTACTGAAGCCAGCGTCCTATACACATAAGCCCTATTACTACATATACACCAGTACTACCCTTTTGCCACTCTGGAACTGACCTTCCAGTGACAGTGCCGTTACGAGACTCCGGTAGGTAGGGGTTACTGTTAGGACTGTACAGTAGGGCGCACAAGAAACACAATGACAGCACAGTACAACCACAACTATCCTATCCGACAACCAACTGACATCATTTCGACAATAAAAAAATAAACGAAGGTAGCGATAATTTAATACAGTACAGTACTTCTGCTCAAATGATTGTCGGGGAATTGAATTATATTACTTGTATGTCCATTGATTCGTACAATAGTAGCACGCGACATCCATCCAATACAATATAGTGCAGTACAGCACCCCATCCCATTAGTGTTGTACAGTTGTGCTCACTCATAATGCGAAGTACTAGTAGGCCTACGCCTCTGCTGTAGTCTAGATCGATAAATGGTCAGGCTAAGTACGAAGTACTCCTTATATGAGTATACGCGAATAATTTGACTATCAATATGTGCTCCGCAAATAGCCTATCGATCTACTAGTAGACTAGAGGCGTAGGCCTGCAAGTCTCTATGTATACTGTATTGAATATTCGAAACAGACAAATACAAATGTACGCACACAGGGTATGAGTGAGTACTGTATGCATACATACACGGGTGGGTGGGTATACAACGGTATATTCATTCATACAGTCAGTATACTGTACTGTACAGTGTAAGGAGTATAATACTAAGTATGGATCACAGCACACCCCAAAAAATTTAATAGCACAAAGTATTTAGTTGCGAATAAATTAAGTTAAGTTAGTTTTCACCCCAACAAATTTAATAGCACAAAGTATTTAGTTGCGAATAAATTAAGTTAAGTTAAGTTAGTTAGTTATTCAGAATAGTTACATGTATGCATGTATAGTTACATGTATGCATGTATAGTTACAAGTATGCATGTAACTATTCTGAATAACTAACTAACTTAACTTAATTTAATTTATTCGCAACTAAATACTTTGTGCTATTAAATTTTTTTGGGTGTGCTGTGATCCATACTTTATGGATCTTTTTGAAATAAATACTCGATCCCAAAACAATTATGCCATTTGCAGACTTCGCGAGCAACAACGTGCTATCCGACACGACATATTTTCGGATCATTCTGCCTGCCGTCGCTGTAGAATTGCATGCTGCGTTTGTTCGCTCAGTGTCCAAATTTGCCAGTTTCGAAAATAGATGAGCAGGTTTTTCGATCTGTTTTTCTCGTACATTAATCGAGCAACAGTCTTCCGCAATCGACTTGTATAAGCATGCTGAATACCATCAAACCCACGTGCAAGGCTATAATGACGATGATAAGATTTTGCTCGTAGAAGCAAAACGTGCTCGTGCCAGCAATGAAAGTGTGCGACGATAAGATAGTTTTCCTGGCGTCTACACAATCTCAGAATAGAAGATTCAAGGTGCTTTAGTGCTCGCAATCTTTTTGCACCGCGCCGCCATCGTTTTATACCGCACCTCAAAAGAGCACCTCGGCGGTCTATTTGTAAAGTCTTAGCTGCCCTTAATACTCGAATTCGGGCCATTTTTTGTTGCTTACCAAAAGCTAACCATAGCCTAAATTATACAACAGTCAAAAAAGCTTGCGATACTTTCTGTCAAAATATCAGCATTGCCCATAAACCTGAAAAAACGTTTTGTTCGAAACCACCGTTTCCTTACTCTCACGTTATGTGCACGCCTCCACAAATTAACAAATTTAGTTATTGTCGACAATTGGTGGAAATCATGACACCGTCTGCACGTTCTAATTAGAATTGTTTGGCGCTGCCAAAAACTGTATGAAAAGTCACATAACAGCACAAAAATCGCTGTCTATCCACGGATTTATGAACATAATTTTGTAACTACCTGATGCTCTGTCGAGTGTGCCGAATCAATCTGCGATATGGATATGTGGATTGTGTGCATACTGCTCAATTTTCAATCTATATCATCTATAATGATCTGAGCTAAGCCCACCTTCTACAACGGTGTTTGTGTACCATGACATGCAATCTCCACCACTTCCAAGCGCGTCGAATCCTATTCATGTCCATCAAAGCCTCAATACTGCCTTTTTTTGCTTGTGACGCAGTGATTAATCGCCACAAAGAGCAGTATGCAACTAGTCTAGAACGACGGTGTTGATTTTGAAGTTGCGTTGCTACATTTCCAAGAAATTAAGCATTTTTAGAAAGTTTCATGGATATCAGGCAACGGAATTAGAGTTTAGTTCTGCACACCATTTTGACAGCATAAGCGTCGATAAGAAACTAAATTCGACCAGGCTTCAAAAACTTTTCGGAGCCAACATTGTTGCCAATATCGACCTGCAATTTTGTGATGTTGCCAATTCTTCCAAGTTTTTATAGAACTTCGGAGTATAGCACAATTTGAACGGATTCTAAATTGCAATTGCAACCGCAGAAATCTCCATTCCAACATGTACGCTTGCAATATTCTTGAACGTTTTGCTTTTTGAATTATGTCAACACTTGAAGTTCTATTTTTTTTTGTCTTTGCGAAGAGATTCCACTTCGCGAATACTCGATTCAATCGGCACAAATTACTCCTCATTCTGAAATCTGAGCATGGTAACTTAACATGACAAAACAAAACATGTATAAAACAGCTCAAAATGAAAACCTTCCAATGTTTTTCGCTGAGTAATTCCCACTCTTGTTGCGCGTTTCCAACACTAGGATTTTCAATTTTCAAAATTTGCACTTTTCACGATAGTTTTCAAGATAGTACTATTTGTTAGTTTTACATTACCTTGAAAAAAGTTGACGAGAGGTTGTGTTGATGGTGTGCATTTGCAACATTTATCAACTGATCTAGAGGGAACAATAAGATTCAAATCAAAACCACCCTATTTGTAACATTCGACACAATGTGACATGAAGAGCACAAAAAGGTGTTTAAACCCGAAGCATCCTGCAGACTACCAAGTTGCATATTTAGTTGACGTGCTCCCCGAGCGAGTGTCAACTATTGTCGGGGAAACACAATGAATACGAGTTTTTGGTGCATCGTATGTTAGATCCAAAATTTTGAAGAACATGAATGCTGTGGTAGTCTAACCCCCAGCGAGCTGGGGGTTAGACTACCACAAATGCGTGATTCGTGTTTTTCAGGTTGATTCAAACACCAATAGACAGACAGACAGACAGACAGACAGACAGATGTGCAATATATATAGTATAATGCCGAAAAACCCACCACCCATTCAGCTGGATGCTGGGACATATGTATCCAAAAATCATCAAAATCAGAAAACCCGGAAAAAGAAAAAAAAGCAAAATAAAAAATGTAAATGCAACAAAAATTATCTGCTATGCGACACTACTACTACTACTACTAGGCATGTATGGCGGGAGAAAAAGAAGAAATAATTGGAATTCCTAATTCGGTTTGGAATTTGATTTTTGTTTCGGAACCTGGCATCATCATACCCTGCCGGTGTATATATATATATATATATATATATATATTATTACGATGGAGGATTTCGACGACTACGGCATGGACCTGGACATGGTGGGCCTGGGCGCAAACAAAAAACTGAGCAAGAGCAAAAGCAAAAGCAAAAGCAAAAGCAAGAAAAGTAAGAAAAAGAAAAGAAAGAGCAAAAAAATTGGAGACATTGGTTCTAACCTTGGGGAAACCCAAAAAGATGTCGATGAGGACAGCCTCGATTTCAGTGGCTCTGATTTCTCCGATATGCTGACTCGGACAAGCAAGTACGTGACATTCAACTCGAAATTTCACAACAGTTTCTTTTAATTTTTGAGTTGTGCTGAGAGCAGTTTCCTGACTTGTTCTATTGTGGATAGAGCTGGATCGTAGCGAGACTCGTTAAAGAGCACGGTTCGTAATCGTTCGGGTTGTTATCGAATATTATGTTACAACGGGAATAGAATGGACAGCAGTTCATATGGCCTGGACGCTTGTCATGTTTGGGTTGGAAAGTCAATAGATGAGAGATTGAAGGATATCTTGAACCGTAGAACGGAGGAGTTAGTATCAGAAAACCCTACAGGTATCGAAATTTAAATCCCATTGAACTTACTCTTTAATACTACAAAACGTTTGATTTAGATGCTGCGGAACCAGAGCCAGAACCCGAAGAAAGAAATAAAAAGAAAACGTCGCACATCTCCCCGTCGAAGAAAACAATCATTAACTCCCGCAGTTTCAAATTCACGTAGGCAGTTGTCGTGTATTAATGAAATTGCTTTATGTTAGAATAATAGTATTCTAATGGTATGTAACTCTGTGTGATATGCTCCAATATAGTGTGTGAGTAGGTCGAGTTAGGTATGTCTACTCTAAATGTTATGAGCTATATTGGGGTTATATTTGGGTAGATGTATGTAGCCCTAATAGGAACTATCTAGGATAACCTAAGCTTATAATCCCTATATGTAGGTTGAATAAAGGTAGTTATGAGACTATGTATGAAGTCTCAATACCTGTACTCAAGTGTAGGTGGCTCTATAGCCACACTGTGTGATGTGGTGCAACCGTACCAACACCACTCCCCAACGTGTGGCACATTTCCGACAGCTGAATCTAGGCAAAGTGCCTATGACGGGTGGGTGTTCTTCGAACGTTCAACAGGCGAGTGTTACATGGTGGATGGTCTGAGTGATGAAGGCGAGGGCAATGTGGTGATCTACACGCGAGTTGCATCCAAGCGATTTGGCGCGGTGGAGTCCACGTTTGAGCAGGACTTTAGACTTTTGCTGGCGGACGACTTTTGTTTCGTTGGGCGAGGGGGACCGGCTGTGCTGTACTTGCGATCAGTGATGGGTCAGCACGCAAATTTGGCGAGGAACAATCGTGACCCCGCCAAACACATTCGCGCATGTGCACGTCACAGGACCAAGCTGCTGACCACCAAGTGGAAGTATGAGGTCAAGGATGTTGACAAGAAGTACAACGGTAATGGCACGAAGGGCACTGGTGGCCCGAGCGGAGATCTCCTGGGTGGAGCTGCGGACGCTTGGATTGCCAAACATCATCCGCACCTGCAGATGACAGAGATAAAGAAAAGGTTTGCGGAATTGGGGTGGGGGCTCATATTCACGGTGCCATATTGGGCTAAGTCGCAACCAATAGAGCTTGCATGGGCATACATAAAGAATTATGTAGCTAGGAATGATTTCCCAGGCCGCACTCACAAGGATTTACGCCAACAGATTCTTAGTGGGATGTATGGGGGTGAAACCTGCACTGCAATACATGAGGGGCTTACCCCCGAGTTAGCGCAGAAGTTAATACTACACACACACAAACACATAAATAAGTTCCTGGTAGAAACCCAGGGACAGCACTCGTTTATGGGTGAGGTTGGGTATTTAAGGGTTAGGGTTAAATAAACAATGAAAAAAACTACTCCTATTTTAGTATTTTGTATTACTAACGTAAAATCACGTTTTTCATCATTTTTATGTACAGCAATACATATATTTCATGTTCTATAACTATATTAGTACATACTATACGTATACTGATACCAAAATCCAAAGTATAATCAATATTTCCAGATTTAGCACCTAGTGTCCCTGTTAAGTCTCACCCCCTGTACGTGTACTTAGTAGTATGAATAGTCTTGCCCTACTGTACTTTGGGGTACTGTATGCACAGCAGGAATAGAATACAATACAATGTATGCGCTAAGAGATACTAAATGAGTGGAATGAATCCCTATATGATACGTAATTAACTGAGCATGTTAGTGAACCCAAAAACAACGATTGACTAGTGAGGCTACTGTAGGGATTCCGACTTACTTTGCACTCTCAAACTTTGTGGATAATGCCGTGCCGCGCACCCGACGAGCAAACAAATTGTAATTGAAATCGTGATTGGTGCTAATAAATGTTCAACACCAATTATATTTCTGTACACCAATAATAAAACAAAACAAAATGAAACTCCAACAAAAAAACGGTTATTCTTTTCATTCTGATATTTTTGCAGTCAATTTTTTCGTTTGTTGAAACATATATATGTATATGTGTATATATACATATACATATATGTGTATATATATGTATGGATAGATGTCGTAGCCTAAGCACAAACCCACGACATAGCCCAATAAAGGGTTGTTTGCTGAGGAGTCATATACGTCGATACATACCAGTTCTGACAACTATAAGGTATTTCATGCCACTAAGAGTTGATGCTAATAACGATATTGGTCACGTGATGTCGATCCATAAGCGACAGAATGGCTATGCATGTTATGACTGCTCCTTACAGTTCCTATTTATTAATTTAAATATAGCTCAGCCAAACAGAATAAAAAAGTGTATTATCTACTGTTTAGTTGTTGCACCAGATTGTTCACCAATGGGGCGCCGAGTACCGCATCGATTACATTCATTTCTCCGCGCAAAGTTGATGTTGCCACATCTAAATTAGAGTCAATGAGCAGATATTGTTTGAATACCAGGTGGGATCATGTTTCATTTGAAAAAAGTAACCTTGGACAACGCCAATCTCCTGGTTCGACTTGAAAACTTTTTCGTTCATGCGAAGACCGTTTATCCTGATATGGCCTGGAAAATGTTTCTCGGTATCTTTCAGTTCTTTCATAGCCTGATCATGGAATGTGTGTGGAAATTTTTGATATTTGAAGTTGTAATGAAATTGTTGTATAAATTCAAACCTGAAGCGCTGGCAGTCCGATGTCTTTGGTTCGGATCACTCATATGGGCAGGAGTTCGATGTTGCAAATTTGTGTGATCTTGGGAAATGTTTTCTCGAGAACTATTTGGATATCTAGAAGAACGATACGATGAAACATGGTCTGGACTTCGAGAGCCAGTGCGACGGGAGTGTTCAGACATTTGTCTGTCTTTTCCATAACTTCGGTCTCCATGTCTAAAATTGTCTCGATCGCGACGTTTATCATATCTTGTCACTCGATCGTCGGGATAAGTGTTACCTTTCCGCCGTTTCAATTCTTGGCGAAAATCTCGACTAGACCTTTTATCACGTGTTCTAAAGCGATCTTCACGATCGTCACGATCGTGACGATCGTGACTATCTCGACGGTTACGACGAGCATCTCGATCATATTTTTGACCATCCCGACTTGTTCGAGCCTCTCGCTCATGGCTACGAACTCTACGATCACGATCTCGAGTACTATTTCTTGATTTTCGATCTCTTTTCTTATCCCCTTGGTAGTCAGAGTTGTTTTTGATTGAATCCTTTTTGACTTTCTTCTTCTTGGCTTCTTTTTCTGCATCAAGATCCCACACAGTCTCTCCTGTCTGTGCGTTGCAAAAATAGTATACACAATTTTCTTTGAACCAAACGGGTATCCATGTCCCTATAAAGACAAAAAATAAGTACACGACAAGAGCAATTAGATTGCATGCGATAGGTAGACAAATAATTTGGCACGAGGTTAAACGCTGAGAAACCTGACGATATTTCTTCACGAACATCTGTTTCTTTGAACCCTTTGAGCATTTGCATTGCTTGCCCAATAGTTACTTTTTTAATATTAGCTGGATCAGTATTTTCATGGTTGAAATCCAAATGTGCTGAAAATGGCTGAGCTCGAGCAGCGACCTACAGGAGAAACTTAGTTTAATTCCGACGAAAATAAGTAAAATTATCAACCCAAAACCTGCAAAATCACATTTTTCGCAGCATCGAGAGATTGTTGCTGGAGACCAGTCATTATGCTTGTGAGATCTTCAAAGGGCGGAGCCTCAGTTTTGGGTGTTTGCACATTCATATCTTTTTTGCGACGTCGACGTCTTTTTTTCCCCTCCTTTTTCTCCACCTATTTTACATTCTCACAAAATTCAAATAAAGTCAATCTAAGATCGCACGCATATACCCACATATTTTGGTGTGACATCAATGGTAAGACAGCGCTGTGAAGATGGCAGTAACCGACAAAGATGTAGACGATTTGGGACCATGCGACCCATGGGAGTGACAAAACTGTTTTCATTCTATATCGAATTCACCAATTTCAAAAAAAGGTTAAGATCACAATTCAATGGAAACTGTGTAGTACCTTTTCTGACTTAAATGGTTCGGTTTTTATCTTAGGTGCCTTGATACCATCTGGTAGCTCTACCATGTAAGCCGTTGTGTATCGAAGAAAAATACCATCATCCATACCCCAGCAAAACATCTACATTAAACATTTCAAAATTAAAGCTGGGAGTATCAGATTATGAGTATTAAATACTTGTGGGCGAGAGAAGTTTTTGAAGTATTCTAGCACTCGTTCTTCCCATTCTTTTCGTTCAGCCTCTGGATCGGTAGTAACTTCAGCACCTGCGTACTTTTGAAATAATGGAAGCGCAAAACTTATTAAACCTCATAAGTATTGTATGGGTTGCGTTGCTTTCAGACCTTCAGACTACCGCTGTGATTTCCACTCGATCTTTTTTTTGAGACCCGCAACTCCTGTTTAAATTCCTTTTTGCGGAGTTCCTCAATCTAGACATATGGATAAAAGTGGCCATAAAACATGCATTTTAGGACAAATAAATTTGACGACATGTAACGTTTTTTCTCCTAGACAGACATAGAACACACATTATGAAAACCCGAACTTACTCTTGCATTTTTTTCCTCCTGTTCGCGTTTTCGTTCTTTCAACTGACGATCATGATTTTTTGACACCTGAGCGATCGCAGCCGAGTTTGTAGACGATGTGCCTTGATAGTTGAGTTTTATCAAAAAATGTCGATGCAATTGTTTAAGGAGAAGCAGTAAATACAAATTCATTTCTCTGGAATTTTTCTTAAGCGAAAGATCCAAACTTTGATCTACCAGTTTCCAATGCTCGAGTCATCCAAGCCGGTTTATTCACAGCAGCACCTCGTCCACGGGGAGCAATTCCTGACACTGCAGAAAGCATGCATTCGATTGATCTTTGAATAATCAACCACAAAAATAATAGAAAAAAGCTTGCTGACCTGGCGAATCTTCAGGTCGAACACCCGCAGGCGGAGTTTGCCTCGGTGGCTCCTTGGATTCTGAATTTTGTTCAGAATTAAAACTGATCTTTGTTTGTTTGATACCGAGTTCAGCTTTAACTCCTGCAAAGTTTAAAACCAACACAATAGAAATCAGCATCACTACTTTATACCATCTGGAAATTCAATGTAAGCGGACCAGCTAATCCTGGTAGGGCTTCCCCATTCACCAGTCTTTCGTGGTAACTTAAATTAAACAACAGCAAGAAAACGGAATCGTACGAATTTGGGTATAACAAATAAATATTCAATTGCTGGAACCTTTTGCTACCAAGAGGACAAGCTTCGAGGGTATGGCCGCGCAGACCACAAAATTTGCAAAAAATTGACCTCCATTTATTTGCAGTTTGGACAGCCTTTTTCTTACAACGGAGATTGCAAAAATTTATTTGTTTGAATCGAATATACTTGTGTGAAATATCATCACTCCGAATGGTTTTTTACCTCTGAGCTTTTTGAACCACGGCCCGAAAAAGATATAGGACAGGCAATATTATTTACGCTGCCACTCTCCTCGTCATTGTCTTGCTGATCTATTACCGGTGGTGGCTTGAAAAATTGTTGTGCCATTGTAACAGTAAGTTTACGATGCCCCAGCTAAAAACCAAGTGTGCAACTCAGCCAAGAAAGTCACAACTATGCAGTCTCTTATTAACATAAATAATACGGGTCACGGACTGCTTTCTGGTCAAAACTTAAGATCGCTGTGCTTGCACTTTTTGCCAAACGAAATTCGATTGTTGCGGTTCCCGGTCTATTCCTTCAAGGATGTCCGATGTATGTTTTGTTGGAGAAAATTAATTTTAGTACATTACTCAATGGAATATATTAAAAAAATGCGCATCGATATGGTTACTTCTCACTTGGTCACGGTTATGCTCAAAATTTCGCCAGCGGTTCCAAAATGACTGCGCATCTAATGTGGAACAAATTACATCGCGAATCGACATAAAATACAATAAGTAAGATAAAATAAATCGACGTAATGAAACGTTACCTTTTTCTTATCCATTCCGTACGGTATTCCACGCACAAAGACCTTTTTACCCACTGCCGATAACTGGTCCTGTTGACAGCCGAAGTGTTGCAATATACTGTCTATTCCAAAAAAAAGCTTTCCATGATAAGTAAACCTCATCTCCTGAGTCGTGGTTGTTCTTCTGCTGGTCATGGGCATCTTCCCATCGCGACCCCGTCCGCCCGTAGATAGCATCAAAATCATCCTTTGATTGCATTCAGGTATATATATATATATATAAGAATATGATCGAAATACCATCTCCCACTGAAACTCACGCTGGAAGATCGTGACCGCGAAGGTGACTGCGAGCGACTGGAGGGCGACTGCGAGGCCATCAGTCCAGAAAAGTGGACTAACTCTGGGTCCTGAGAGAGAGAGGAACAGGGAAGGGAAGAAGTCGCGGGAACTAACTGCTCAAGCTACGAATGTCTCTGTCTCTTTCTTGGTGTGTGTGTGTCTCTCTGTAAGTGTCTGTGTCCGTATCCCCAGTACGTCCAACGCACACCCCAGGAAGGAATTCCTTAGGCAGAATGGATACTATGCCCAAAAGGCAGTATGTGGTCCCCGGGCAGAGGGTGGGCAGGGTGGCCGAGGCACTCGCCGGAGCAGGCACCTACTCAAGGGGACACCACATATACGCATCTCTCGTAGGAAACATGCACAAGCATGTGCATTCGTCCGCCGAGGCGAAACCAACAATTACAGTGAGAGCAGTTTGATTCTGCCTTTTGTTCACAATAAACGCGGACCTGAAGATGTTGTTCCGCACATAGGTTTCTTGTGCCAAAAATTTGAGGAGAATCGTTCCTAGCGTGGGTGATATCGTTACCGGGAGGGTGACAAAGGTTGGAGTGCAAGAATTTTTATTTGTAGTGGAGGGATTATCTAGCATACAGTCTTGTGTTTTGTAATAGATAATGAGTGAAAAAGCTTTAGTGGAAATATTATGCGTTGGAGTTCACGTCCTCGAAGAAAAGTTTGTCGGTCAATTGAGAAAGCTTGACGTGCGGTAAAAGATATAGAAATTGTATTTCAAACTTGTTGCAATGCGTTCTAGAAGTTAAGGCATGCCGGTTTTTTGGACGGATCTGATTGTGAACCACTCATGTAGGGAAGCTGAAGTTGATAAGGCAGCGATGTATGACTGCTTTCGCCCAGGGGATATTATTCGTGCCCAGGTAGAAACACCGCTATGAATTGCGATTGTGAAATCATCCCACTGACCTGGATGATTTGTATTTGTATTGATTTCTTTTTGACTAGATAATATCACTTGGGGACTCTCGTGCTTACTACCTGTCAACCGCACAAAATAATTTGGGCGTTGTTGTTGCTAAAAGCGACGCTGGTGCAACGATGGTTCCCATTAGCTGGCAGCAAATGCAGTGTCCCATCACGAAGGAGAAGCAAGCTCGGAAAGTTGCCAAAACGTAAATTGTATGTCATGTCTGTGGTTGGTTTTGCGTACGTTTTGAACTCGACTGCATATATAACTATCTAAGAATACTTAGTGCTACAATGTACGTAGGAAAGAAGGTTCCCATGTTCATATATCTTGATAGCATTTTCTTGCAACCAAGTTTGTAGCTACTGTTAGGGTTAGACTGCATCTGGTCTATGGGTACAAATCCAGTGACCCTCAACCGATTATGGAAAAATATCTAAAGAATTATCTAGTATTAGTTCTAATAATTTTCATAGTACTATGATATGCTACAGCAACCTTCAAAATCCAAAACTTATAGAATTGCAACATTGGTAGTCTCGTTTGAAGACTACTAGTATTTCTTGTCCATCCAAACTATATCGTCGCAGTTTAACTCCTGGACACCATCCAGGAGTTAAACTGCGACATTCATTCACGGAAGTCAGTCATCCTTAGCTCTTTGATTTGAAAATGAGATTTGGGTCTAAGGTCTGAATCCTTAACTCTTTGATTTGAAAATGAAATTTGGGTCTAAGGTCAGTCATCCTTAGCTCTTTGATTTGAAAATGAGATTTGGGTCTAAGGTCTGAATCCTTACTAAGTAACTCTTTGATTTGAAAATGAAATTTGGGTCTAAGGTCAGTCATCCTTAACTCTTTGATTTGAAAATGAGATTTGGGTCTGAATCCTTTTCAACTGTTGAAATTCGGTGTTTCACAGGAATTCCTCCGAGGTGCGCCAGTTGGTTGCAAACCATGTCTGCAGTGGTGTGTCTCGGCTTGGGTATATGCGTATGGGTTGTATATTGTCTAGTGGTTGCCATTCGCGGGTTATTGTCCATGCGAAAGCCAATAAAAATGGCGAGTATGAAGCGAAACCGAAGGACAGTGCTTATTGTATTGGGTTCCGGAGGACACACGACAGAGATGCAACTTCTTCTTGCCAGTGGTGGTGGTGATACCTACCACTTCGTATACACAAACGAACACTGTCGCCGAACGACTGGAATCCACCAAAACTCGAACAATTTTTGGTGGGTTCCACGCAGTCGACGAGTAGGCCAGTCTTGGTTATCAAGTATTTTCACTACTGCCCAAGCACTACCCAGGGCTGTGTGGCAAGTATTTCGTATCCGACCTGATGTTTTTGTCTGCAATGGGCCGGGTGTGTGCATTCCTACGCTACTCGGTGTAATCCTTCTTAACGCCTTTCCTGGCGTACGAAAACGGTGTCCTATTGTGTTCATTGAAAGTATATGCAGAACGAAAAATTTATCAATGACTGGACAAATCATACGTCCATTCGCCACATATTTTTTCGTGCACTGGAAAAGTCTTCTCCACATCAATCCACGTGCTTTGTGGCTATCCGACCCAAAAATTACCCAAAAACATCGACACAAAACTGCTCATACCAGTATGTCCAAGACTATACAAAAAAATGAATTTCAGTGTCTGGTGACGGTTGGCACTACAAACTTTGACAGACTCTTGGAACAACTTCACAAGAATGTTGAGCGCTTTTTCCTTGTGCTCAAGGCTTTAAAAATCAAGCATACGACAATACAGATTGGTGGCACCTCTGAGTTTGACCATGAACAATTTCTGACAAAGTGGTCATCACTAAAAGCGCTTCACGGTGGATGCGAACTGCGAGTTGTGGCGAAGTTACCGCATTCTGAATTCGTAGAATTAGTCAACAAAGTCGATCTAATTATCGGACATGCTGGGGCTGGAACGGCAATAGAAGCGCTTGCACGTCACAAAAAACTAATACTGATACCTAACCGTGATTTGATGGATGATCATCAAATGGAACTCTGCTGCATGTTGAAAGATCGCCACTGCCTTTCTTGTTCGCACACGGAGTTGGTTGGCTTGCTGGAACAGGGACTGTGGGAACGATTTGACCAATCAAAGAAAAATGCCGTTATAAGCTCACTTCCAGAACACCTTGATATGAGAATTTTCCCGTCGGTTTTAGAGACGTGTGTTTGAAAACAGACAGGACAGTTGTTATCTAATGTTAATAAGATATCAGATATAAGATAATAAGATATCTTACTGATAACTGGGTACAGTTATCAGTATAATATACCTGTATAATATACCTATTCTAATACAATATTATTCGAGCACTTAACTCATGTACTTGTAATACTTCTACTCAACCGTACGTAGGAGAGACTACGTATATTATTCTACAGGACACTACACTACTACTGTATTGAATAGATGTACTGACAGTAACAGTTTGTTCCAGTCTGAATCCACACACCCTCACACTATAACAGTTGGGG
>JACLAD010004317.1_pt1 | contig 20603 bp, 15 predicted proteins | sample 8027901 | NCBI WGS metagenome assembly JACLAD01 (sample SAMN15725071, study PRJNA655200) | protist metagenome | isolation source: fluorescence activated cell sorting (FACS) single amplified genomes of... | place: Spain: Blaines Bay Microbial Observatory, Mediterranean Sea | collected 2016-07-05 | reverse complement strand
GAGGTCAATTGTTTTCTAATAAAGTGGCAAGAACACAGGACACATCCTTGCAAGCGAGTGCTGCGAGTGGATACGATTATGTCGCATTCACGCTTGATAAGTCGGTGTTACCACGTGGAGGCACCAACTTCGGTATCTTATATCTCATGACAGGCTTTCTGTTAGGCTCTACCTTCTTCCGCCTCAAGGCCAAACTGGCAGGGGAAGGGGTGAGCTTGACTGTGCCCAGTATGAGCGATATGATTCCTAGACAATTGCCTACTTGGAGCAGTCGAATCGCTGACTTGCTGGAGCTAGGACTCAGCACAGTGTCCGATATATGCGATGTGATCAAGGCACCATTTGTGCAGCTGCTTTCGTTTATGGGCATTTGCTGCCGCGTCATGTGGGCGAAGATCGCTCTCCTACTCAGTAATACATTTCGTACCATCAATAACTATATGTCCTTCGATCCTCCAGATGTACTGAATGTCAAGGATTGGAGAGTATGCACCATCGAAGAGCGGGAAGTCATAGGCGGAAATATTGTCAAGTATAGGTTACAGTTGAATAATGACAATGGCATCGTGCCCCTCACAGTCGGACAAGAAGTAAGTACCGTTTTCATGTATATATTATGCTCCGTGCAGAATAACATTCGACTAACACTCTTCATACCCCCCTCCCCCCCTGAAATAGTTGCAACTGTGTAGCGTGGACGCCAAGGACCGAGTGGTCAAGGAATCCTTCTTCCCTATCACCAAAGTAGATGAGAGGGGTTTTTTTGACATACTCATTCGTCGTCAAGAGAATGTCTCGCCCTTCGTGAAGAACCTTGAGACCATGGCTATTGGCGAACAGCTTGCTTTCAAAGCCGGAAGACAGAGATTAGCGTATCAAGGCAGTGCGGAGGCCATAACTGGTATTTCTGTCGCGGCCTCTCAGATGGGTATTGCACCCGCATTGCAAATATTGAGAGGAATTTTATCTACCAAAGAGAGTGATCTGAGCGATGCGGAGCTATTGTGGCTGAACGAAGACGAGAGTGAATTCACTTGCGAGAGAGAAATCGAAAGCTTGGAGTTCCGACATATCGAGAAGCTACTTGTGACACGTATAGTGGAGGAGGATCTGTATTCGAGAGACGTAATTCGCAGCGAAGCTGTCACAGAGTCCATCAGCCCTTATGATGAAGGTAGATTAGCCATCATCTGCGCTCCAGATTACATCATTTCCAGTTTGCGAAGCTTGTTTCAAGACTTAGGGTATCCTTCTGAGAACATTCTGAGCATTCCAGTCGAATAAAGGAGTTGATAGGGGCTGATTCTCTATGGTGAGGTGGAACAGAGATAAATTGTTGTACGAACGGGATTAAGTGTATATTATAAAGAATACTTCCATAAGCTCACATACTCTTGACGCGCAAAATTTTACTAAACAGCACTCCCAATGGGAGCTCTGTTACCCCGCTCTGTCTCATTAAATGTTTTAATGTTTCTATATACAATTACCGACGACACAAGTTAAGGTAATCGATCAAAACTTTCCTACACATGGCACCTCACACAACATTCATAGCCAGCGAGTTGCTTCTTTGATCATAGGCTGGACTCAACACTTTTACACAAGGATGTAATTATTGAAAAGCGATGTTCATCTCCATGGTCATCAAAACAAGACCAGCCTTTTGGGCGTCACTGAAGTAAGATGGGAATTCAAATCCTGTGGCAGTTTCATCAGCCTTGGACCACTTGATTTCGGCACCGGCTTTGCCAGTCGTTTCAGCACCAGCAGCCTCTTCACCAAGTTCAGCCAAGTCAGCCAATCCATCTAGACCAGCCATACCTACAACGTCAGACCCAGACAAAGCACAGTTTGCCTTGATCTTAGCACAGGCAGACATGTCTTGGAACATCATGCGAGAGTCCTTGAAGGCGTCCTTCAATTTCTCCTCAGATTCTTTAGCCTCTTCTAACGCACCTAGAGCATACCAAGTAGGGATATCAACAGCAGCATGGCTCTTGCCACCACAACACATAAAACATGCACTCTTCGTGACAATAGATACTTCAGAGGTCTCTTTACCTCCCATAGAGTCAGCACTGTGGGGAGAAGCCTGGTTATAGTCTTCAGGGACGGTGAACTGTTGGGTAGGTGTCTGGATCTTGTTCTGAACGCTGTAAGGAGAGCAAGTTAGACATTCACCCATGGCACCACCACAACCCTTACTAGGAGGCTGCATCATCTTGGAAGCGACGATGACAGGCTTTTCCTCTTCCTTCTGAGGATAAGTGAAGACGTAGTGGGTCTTGAAACAACCACAAGCGTCTCTGTAGTACTTGATGTCATACATGGTTGTGGCATTTTTATCACTAGTCTTGACAGCCCAGTTACCTTTGTCACATCCACCAAGTCTGTTACTACTGGAGCGTCCATCAGTAACAATGAAAGCATCACCAACACGCTCAGCCTTGTCATCAGCAGACTTGAAGTTCTCTAGCATGTAGGTCACACCAGGTTTAGCGTCTTGCCACAGAATTAATTGACAGCAAGCATCACCGCAAGCTTCGCTGTACTCGTAGAACAGACCACCAGTAGCCGCATCTAACTGATCAGTGTTTTGGAATACTTGGTCACCAACACCAGCATCCCTTAGAAGATCAGGCAAGTTACGTTTGCAACATAAGTACATCTTCCAAGTCGCATAAGCACAATCCATCTTGAAGACTTCAGTCATGACACTATAATTGGTATCTTCAGCGAAGATTCCAAGAGTCACAGCATCTTTGGATAGTTCATCAGCCTTAGTTGCGTCTCCTGCGACATTGGCCTCAGCTAGTTCAACGTTGGTTGCGATTTCAGACATAATTGCTATTCGATATTTTAGTAATAACAATAATAATGATGATAGTATTAATGATCCATGATAGATCGCAAGAAATGAAAAGAGATGGATGGTGGGGGTCGAGTTAGTTATTAGCAATAGAATTGGGAACATTGTAGTGACCTGGATCAGAAATCAAGGGTGAAATCATCACAACAGAGTAATTGTTACGAAAATATCTTTTGCATGTTTCATATACGTAAGACGCACACAATCCGAAGTTTGCTCATGTATACACGTCATAAACGAGCACAACGGCGGATTTACGCACACTAAACAATATATATACTTACATAAGAACTTATATTCACAGTCAAAAATTAATGGGGGACCGCGAAAAACGAGGGAAAGTGACACCAAAAATTCCATGGTCGGAAAGGCTACGACGTAAAAGCCCAACTAGTCACGAAAGGTCAACCTTTTTTGTTTTTTTACCTCCTCTTCCTAAGATCAGAGATCACGCTTCTAAGCCTTGATATTGCGTGTATCGAATCAGAACCGTTGGGTTTATACAGGCTACCCGCCTAATGGAATGCAATTGTCTCGTTCATTGTTATTAGTGAATCTTGTCCATCTGTGTTTGTTTAGAACGATGAGTGTGACTGCGGCTGCTAGCAGCACTGGCATGATAGCCTTGAAGTCTGCACTGCGCCGAGAAGTGACGAACAAGTTGAAGGCTTTGGATCGCAGCGCGATAGCTGATCAGAGTGCTCAAATCTTGACCGCATTACAAGCTTTACCTGAATTCCAAGCAAGCAAAACCATTTGCTGCTACATCTCTTTTGGCAAGGAAGTAGAAACCTTGCCCATTTTGACTACTTGTTTCAACCTTGAGAAGGAAATCATCATCCCTAAGGTGACAGGTCCCAAGAGTAACGATATGGTGATGTTAAGCTGTAGCTCCGCAGAGGAACTTCGAGGATACACCGAAAACAAGTGGGGTATCCCCGAACCAGAGCACTCAGCGCCCGATTTGACACACACGAAGGACATAGACTTGATCTTCGTTCCGGGCATTGCCTTCGATAAGAGTTGCAATAGAGTAGGTCGTGGACGAGGTTATTATGATTGTTTCTTGTCCAAGGTATTACCCAAGGAAAAGAAGCCCATTACGGTAGGCCTATGCTTTGACGAACAAGTAGGAGAGGTAGTTGTGCCCACGGAGGAGCATGACATACCACTAGACTATATCATCACACCAACTAGAACCTTGAAATCAACGTAGGTCGGTGCTGTATTTATTCTATTAATCATACGACCTCTATTTAATATTCCCATTTTATAATATAATAATAATAATATTATACCTTGTCATTCTATTCCATTCTAATATTAGTTATGTAGACAAATACTCCATCAAAATTCTACTGACGATGAATTCATCACCATCACAGAACCATCAACACACGGTTCTGCTCCAGCAAGCAACACATTATCACTAGTCGCGTGAGAGTACAAGTTCACATACGACTTCTTGAAGCTCTCTTATCATTCATGTTCCTTTCAGAAATTACGTCATACTTCCTTCTGCACACTTCTACGTTCGTCCTGTCTACTTCTGCCTATACCCACTTCTGCGACAAGTCCCGTCAAACACTCATTCTACTCTACATATTCTACACCACACCTACCTGAAGAGCCCCATCACCACTACTTCCTAAATTTACAGGGGTAGCCATTGCACTATACTCCTCCTTCCGTTCGAAGTCATGTCAACAACATTTCACATTGTCCTCCTCTCTCGTCCACTACATGTAGTTTCAATCATCTCCACCATCACATACAGCCTCGTAATCTATAACATAAACTTTAATTCAACAAACAACCACAAGCCGTGCGTGTCTCACTACAGTACATGTAGGAGCGGTCTAGAATGCTGCATTTCCTCTTATCATCGACGATGTTCTCTTGTGCTGCACACTCAACCTCTTGTTCGCGATCACGAAACCATCCATGACCTTCATGGCGTAATCTGCATTGGCGGGATCTTTGAAAGATACGAATCCAAAACCCTTAGGATCGTTGGTCTTTTTATCGACGAACACTTTCACACTTAAGATATCACCGAACGGAGCAAATAGCGTGCCCAAGTCCTCATTGTTCACATTGCGAGGCAAATGATAGATAAATAAGTTAGCGCCATCTGGACCCTCAGGGGGCTTCTTAGTTTGATACACTGCTCCACCCAGATCGTTGTTCTCAAACCCATTACCATCATAGCTATTTGCTAGATAAGATCCATTACCAAGATTGTTCACACCATTGTATCCGTATCCACCGACGTTCTCTCTACTGTTGTTCGATGCTATACTACTTTGGACACTAACATCATCCATAGGAGTAGACTCCCCCGATAGACTTGGTCCACGACTGCTGGCATTGAAGTGGTTCGCTAATTGGACTGAGTAAGAACGAGCATTGCTACCATTATCGAGAGAACTCAGAGGATCAGTGCATCCATTCTTCAGGCTGAGACCATGTATGCCACCAATGCCACCTAGATTGTCGAGGTTGGAATCATGACCAAGGGTATCATTTTTACTACTGTTGGATTGCTGCTGCTGATAGGCATCCTGCAGATGATTGCTCATGTTACCACGAAGCAATCCACTGCCATTGGGAGCATTCAAACTACCGCTGTTGAAAGCACTGCCTACACCAAGTCCATGCTGCATCTGGTTACCATTGCTACTCATAATACTATCCGCGTAAACATTGGCACTTGAGCGAGATGGAACGTTGTTGTTGTTCACCAATCCAAAGTTCTCAGCCTTCTGCTTCATGGCCATCAGTAAGGCATTGGCACCCATTGACGCCCCATTCATGTCACCATGAACACTTCCATTATGGCGATCATTATGGCCATGGCGAGGCTTGACATCCGCATATTTAACTAACATCTGTCTATCTGTACCTGGTAAGATATAATGATTGTACGCTTGAATGGCAGCTTCTGCACTATCTCTGTTTCTAAACTTTACAAAAGCGCATCCTTTACTCATCCCATCCCATCGCTTAATCAAATGAATCTCTTGTAAGGAACCGAAAGGTGAGAACAATTGAAACAAATCATTTTCAGTTAAATTGCGTGCGATCATACCAACAAACAGTTTACACGATCTGCCGTCAATCATGGCATCGCTTCTGTGGCCTCCATAATTGACATTATCATTGTCATTATTACCATAATTACCAGGATTGCCATTATTGCTATTGTTACTGAATCCGAGATTGCCATTATCCGATATGTTCAAAGGAACTCGAATGCTAGTATTATTCGAATAACTGGGCATGTTTCCAGTCCTTTGGAGCATCGAATTATTCAAAAGATCCAGATTACCTAAAGGAAGACTACTTGATCCTCTCAACGTGCCACCCAACGAGCCCAATCCATTAGGAAGATGTTCTCCTGGTACACCCTGTTGCTGACTATTCAAATTCATGGGATTGGGATTCATTCCACCGAAACTATTGGATGAATCTTGATCCGAGAGATAAGAGCGATAGGGCTGTTGAACTTGGCTCTCAGACTGATTAAAAATTAATGATGATTGCATGGGATAATTGATATTCAAACTAGGTCCATTTCCTTCACTGATACCACCACTCAAGCCTAAGTCACCGCGTTCACCAGACGGAGCATTTAAAACACCACTATCGGTCAATCCGCCCAAAGGAGGGTTAGATACTACGTTAGTGGAGCCATTTACGTTGCCACTTAAATAAGAGTCAGAATTGAACACATTGTTGGTCATTATATCGTTTGCAGGAACATCTCCCCCGAGCAAGAATAAAGAACCCTGATGGTTTTGATTCATGATAATAAATAAATAAATAAATTCACTTATCACGCACGACCAAAAACACCTGGCCACAAGGTTGAAAACATCTGTGTCACTTCCATACCGGGTCGATAACGATGCGCGAGGAAACACTTAGCACAGACAATTCTTATGATTGAGTGGAGTAATCGATAAAGTCAACTCCTTGGCTGGCTTCTTTCCCTCCGCAGCCACGATTTTTACGCGACTCGTCGGAAAATCTCTGCTTCAATTACGTCCTTTGCCTAAAAAAACATTTCCTCATCAATTAATCAAGATGGTGTTTGGAAGCACACAGATCGAGCTGAACTGGTACACTTATGGCCGCAGCCATTTCACCTCCAAAGGGTACGAAGATCATGCCAAATTATATACGGACACAACCTTTCATGACAATGTGGATCTGAAAGACAAGACCTATATGATCACAGGAGCGAATTCTGGTCTAGGTAAAGGAATTACTCGCTATCTTGCACAAAAAGGGGCTCATATATACATGGTCTGCCGCAGTGAAGAGCGTGCTCTGGCTGTGCGTGATGAGGTCATCGCAGAGACGTCCAATAGCAATGTGAAAGTACTAGTCTGTGATGTGGGTATCGAGAGTGATGTTCGTCAAATGTGGAATGCTTTCATTAGTGATAAAAGCGACCAGAAACTACACGGATTACTCTGTAATGCAGGCGCCCTCTTAAAAGAGTATACGGCCAACAGCGACAACCTGGAGACCACGTTCGCTTGTCATTTGGCTATGGGTACCTATTTGCTGGGTAGTCTAGCGATGCCACTACTCGAGTCCACGGAAGACTCTCGCTTAGTGATCATGTCCTCCGGTGGCATGTATACACGCAAAGTTCCTTCTTGGGAAGTGCTGACATATACATGTGATGAGAGTACGGAGAAGTATGATGGTTTGAAGGCCTATGGATACAACAAGAGAGCACAAGTGGTGTTGGCAGAACAGTGGTCGAAGTTGTATACTAACACTAAGATTGTCTCTGTACATCCAGGATGGTGTGAGACGGAAGGCGTATCAGGAGCATTCACTAATGAAGAGGTATCCTATCTGAAACCTCTGCGAGATAACTGGCAAGGTATTGAAGGTGCCTGTTGGCTACTAGCAGCTCCTTCGTCTTCTCTGCAGACGGGTGAGTTCTATTTGGATAGAGCCGTGGCCCCCAAGTATATTTCAGGACTGTTTTGGACAGAAGGTGGACAGACGAAAAATACAGAGAGCGAGATTCGCTTCTTGATGGCCAATCTGGACCGTATCACCAATACGACTAGGCAGTCTCCATTGGTAAAGGAAGTATTTCTCAAAAATATTAACGATAAAACACTCATTGATCAGAAGCTGATGGCGAGAAAGAATTTTCCTGTAAAACCATTTGAACAAGAGTTGGACACGGCTAAATTCTCCATTGGATGGAAAGTGCTTGCTGCAGTACCCCTTACATTTTTAGGGGAACACCGATATATGAACCCCATTGAGAACTACAAATATGACAGTACGAAGAATCGTGTTGAAGTCGATTACCGTTTCCATACCATTGGAGATGCTTTGACTGTGAAGAAGAGCAGTGCGAAGCAACTAGGATATTTCCACAATGCTCTCAAGACACATTGGAGACTACAGCCGCAAATCTTGTACATGTATTGGCCTATCAATGCCAACTACTTGATTTTGCATATCGCAGAGGACTATAGTTGGTGTCTGACCGGTGTACCCTCTGGTGATTATGTATGGTTATTGACTAGAGATACCCCTTCCAGAAAGGACTCCTTTCCTTTACCAGAAGGGGCAGCTATCACCAGTAGTAATGAGAAGGATGGAGCAACAGTGGAAGGTGTAGAGACAGAGACAGAGGGTAGATTGACCGTAGAGCAAGAGGCAAATATTCTGAAGGAGGGCATCACCATGGCTATCAGGTTGGGATATAATGTAGAGAAGTTGTACATCACCAGCTGGACGGAGTAAGCGAGGGCGAGACAACCAAGAAAGAGTGTTGTTTATATATGTAAATGATAGCCAAAAAAGAATCAGCTAGAAGACATGTTTTCCAGCTTCCAACCACTAGACTCATTCACTTGTCGTGTCCTTACCGACCCAAGGGTCTCACCCCAATGTAACATATATAATTCACTGCAAATTCAAGCAATCGACGAGTAATAGAACAAAATAGGTTGTGAACCAAAAAGTTCGTGTCGTAATTGCTTAAGCGGTGCTTTATTAGCGTGAAGTGTAAGAATGTCGTCGACGAGGAGACCGAAGCGTGTGTCCCATCGTCCGGAAAAATCCCGAGATTTTCCCAAGACTGGGCGTCCGCGCCGACCCCGTGGGGTATATTTAATGGGGTCCGGGCATTTAATGGGGTCCGGCCTGAAGTGTTGGCTGGGAATTAAAAAGCTCCCCACCGCCCCCCCCATTTGCATATTGAAAGTGCTAGCTGTTTGGGTGGATAGAGGTCGATTTGGCGGTTCTGAAACTTCAACAACTACTAAAAACGGTGTTGACTAGCTGAAGATATGGCCGGTTGAACGACTTTGATCTCGGAAGGACCTGTAGCGTGTATCCAAAGGTGAGAGATGTGCTACCGATTGTGAAGGGGCACGAGGAGATCCATGATGACATGAGTATCCCCCGAGGAGCTCTTATTGGAAGAGACGAAGTGTCAAAAAGGGAGATTGGGAGTGAGGGCCGGAGCTGCGGCGACGAGGAAGAGAAGAAGGCGCGCTAGCGCCGCCCTTCTCGACGAGGAGGCCAAGCGCTTTATTGGACAAGGTACAATTGGCACTAAGGATGAGACCTATGTAACAATTCTATGGAAAAGGGCATTTGCTGACCCGACAGACATGTTGCTGAGATTGGAATTTAGCCGAAATTAGGTGGGGTGATCTTGTGTCTGTTGCTGATGATTGGGAGATACTCTATTGCGTAATGGCTTCTTTATAATATCAGTAATCACATATAAACATTTCAAAAGATGAGTATGCTGTTTAGTAATATTGCAGGTTTGGTGAGTCTGAAGGATAAGACCAGATTTGAGAGAATGATTTTCAGATCGAGTCGTGGTAATTGTTATATACGTTTTAGTGACTTGAAAGAGGATGTGGTAGATGCTCATGGCGAAAGTATTGAGAAATCGTGTTTCGTGATTTTCTATAAATCTGCTGCCATTGGCAACAAGATCACGCGGATATGTGATGCTTTTGGATGTAATCGACATGATTTGTCCATGTTGAATGATACTCATGCATTGAAGGCCATGTTACGTAGCAATCAAGAAGAATTACGAGAAGCAAAAGAAGTTCTGGATAAAAATACTTCTACACGCTATGCATTATGTGATGCATTGTCCCATCGATTGGAAGATTGGTATTGGACAGTAAGAAGAGAAAAAAGCGTATATCATTCACTCAATCAGTTTCGTAAGTAATGGTTGTCGTTGTCTCCTGCTTTCTGTCGTTGCACTTTCATTTATTGCCATGAGATGATGATGATGATGATGATGATGATGATAAAGAATACTAACACAACCCCTGCTTCACATAACCATTCAATCATGTATTCACTACCCTTGCTTAAAGCCAACAGTGATTATTAATTTTTTGTTTTTTTATGGTTCTAAATTACATACATATCTCTCAACACCGCCTCGGAAGCACTCAAGCCTCTATCATCAGATGTGGGGTTAATTATCATTTACATTATTATTACTACTGCTGCTCCTCCTCCTACTACTACTACTACTCCTGCTCCTCCTACTACTACTGCTACTTATGGACAAGGTACACCGTGATGGTACTTTGCTTCTTTGGGACTAATTTATAAAATGCAGAAAATTTCTTCTTTTTATCACTAGCAAGAAAGCAAAATTAATGTTGAATTTTAATCTGCTTCTTGTTTAGGAGATCCACCACCTTTGTCGAGTAGGTGATGAAAACCTTGTAGACTTCTTTAGGCTCAGTGGCATCTTTCTTGTCAGAGGACTTACCCTTGGCAACACAGCGCCACAACTTCCTTCCTAAAGGCAAGTCATCAAATTTCGTCTGGATTGCGTCTTCGACCCTAGAAGCGTTGAGGAGGACACCCGACTCGTAGACAATTTCGCTTAGAAACCCAAGGTAATAGCGGCCCTGGTTCATTGTGATCTCTGATGATTCATTGTCGTTCCACAGAAGAACAGGGCGGCAGCGTTGGCCACGATAGGGTCGCCCTTCTTGCAGATTGAATCCACGCGCGGTGAGCCAACGCAAATCTTCCTCCGGTAACCCCCGCTTTGTCAAACCCACATACATACTGAAAGACTCATCATGAATCAGTGCATGAAGAAATTCACCTCCTATCTTTACAGAGCTAATGATGTTCTCAACCACTTCTTCAACTTCGGAATATGAGAGAGCTTTGTCGTTGTTGCTGTTCTCGTTATGCCACTTGACGGCTGCCTCGTATCTTGCCGTTTTAAGGCGCATAGTTTTGATGGGATTCCAGATTGCATTACTTTTTTTCTGCTCTTCAACACTAGACTTCGCCGGTGCTTCAAGAAGTTTTGGGTGGTATGCATGATTAGTCTTGTATGGATGGATTATACCCCTATATCTGCATAGCTGTCCAGTTAGACATCGTTGAGCTGACTCAATTGTTCGGGGAGAATGAGAATGGGTCATGATCAATTGGAGCAAACCTTCCCTGCCATTTAACTTCGTACACTCTTGTCCAGGAAATTCGTCTAACCAGGCCTTAACGCCCTCAGTGATTGCAGCTGCTAAAACCATTGTGCGATTGCGACAACAACTTTTTTTTCGGAGACCCACTCATTCCCGAGCCGGGGAAGTGTCGAGAAAACGAGAAAGGGGTCGAAGTGACCACGGTCGCAGTGGGGTTTTTGAAAGGCGAGCTAGTTTAACCTCAATCGAGTTGACCCTAGCAGCTCTTCGATTGCTTCATTGGCCAAGACATGGCAGAAATGGTTGAAGTTGGTTCCAAAGAGGTCTCAGTAGATGGCAAGAATGAGGAGGACACAGGCGGATTAAGTTCAGAATTGACTCTCTTTGTGGACAAACACGAGGTGCTGTTGTGCATCGGCGAGATAATTGCCGATGTCAAGGCCTTCGAGATCCGCTTTGAGCACCTGGAGAAGCTTCTTGGCAAATACCAAGAGCAACCTACCCTCTTGAACAGCGCCCTGGACGAGATGATCACACCCATGACTTCTACATTGTTGTCTATGATATTGGCAGACGAGGCCAACAAATGGAAGAATATCTGCGAGAACACGCACTTTGATGCGCTCTGCAAAGTGATTCAATTGATCTGCAAAGTGCGCGGCTTCAAACATGTCGTCAAATTGTTTCCTCATGAAGTCTCTCACTTAGAGCCCGTGCTCTCCATCTTATTGCATTCTGACAGAAAAGACTATGCTACATGGGAGACGCGATTCATACTACTGTTGTGGCTGAACATATTGTGTTTGATTCCCTTCGATATCTGTTCTATGGACAGTACATTGCAGACCATCACGTTGACCAGTGATCAACTCCCCACTGCCTCTGATTCACAGAGCAGTATACTGGTCAATCAAATCGTAAATGTATGCAAACTATATCTATCCGACACTGGCCCCACCAGAGAGGCTTCCTCAAGTTGTCTTAGTGCCCTACTGACCCGACCAGATATGGACAGTGGCCTGTTGACTGATTTTATCCACTTTGGCTGTCAAGTGCTTGATGCATGGGTGAGTACTATCGGGGACACTCCTCTTGGAGGAGGTAATCTGAACTCGTTCCAATTGATTGGTGTATTACATTGCTTGTGCCAGATCTTTAAAAAAGGACATAGATCACGATTGTTAGAGCATACCAGTGCCGTATTAGAGAGGTGTGAGCGACTAAACGAGCAGAGCAATCAGACAACGATTCGCAAGTTTACATCTAAACTAGTGCAAAGAGTTGGCATGACCTTCTTGCCACCGCGAGTGAGTACTTGGAGATACAGCAGAGGATCTCGTAGTCTGTTACAGAACTTGGGTGGTAATGAAGGTACTGCGAGTGCTGCCGATGCGACCCAAGAGGCCCCAGATGAGGAGGATGATCCTGTGGAAGAGGGAGACGTCGAGGAGTTGGAGACCATTATTTCTGTTTTGTTGACTTTGTGCGAAGATTCAGATACTGTTGTGCGGTGGAGTGCCGCCAAGGGTATGGGTAGGGTGACGATGAGACTATGTAAAGCCTCAGCGGACGATGTAGTGGGTGCCGTGTTTGAGTTGTTCCAAGATCGGGAGAGTGACAGCTCTTGGCATGGAGGCTGCCTCGCTGTAGCAGAGCTCACCCGTCGAGGGCTGTTATTGCCTGAAAGACTCACGGAGTTTGCTCCTATCCTCGTAGATGCCATCAACTATGACGTTATGAGAGGTCAACACAGCGTAGGCGCTCATGTGAGAGATGCGGCATGCTATGTATGCTGGGCCTTTGCTAGAGCATATTCTCCACAAGTGATGAGGCCATATATCCAAGAGCTCAGTGGTAGTATGCTCATTACTGCTCTATATGATCGTGAAATCAACTGTAGACGAGCAGCTAGTGCCGCTTTTCAGGAGAATGTTGGCCGTCAGGGCAATGAGAACTTTCCAAATGGAATCGACATTATTGGCATTGCAGACTACTTTGCACTGGGTAATCGACCTGCCGCCTATGTCTCACTAGCACCCCAGATTGCTGCTATGGATGACAATTTGCATGAAGTATTGATGGATCATTTACTTGGGGTGAAGATCGCTCACTGGGACAGTGAGATACGGGTATTGGCCTCCCGGGGCCTGGCTGCTCTGGTGCCCCTCAACCCTACACGTTCTTTAGAAGCCTTGGAAGCAGTGATTCAAGCTTGTTTCAGTGCCAACGTGTTGACTCGCCATGGCTCTCTGCTGTCTGTAGGAACCCTCCTACTTGCTTTGCGATGGCAAGGAACACCTCTCAGCGAAGAGCTACGAGACTCGGTGGTGTCATTGGTACCCAAACTGGAGAAAGCACGTCTATTCAGAGGTCGAGGTGCTGAGATTTTACGACAAGCATCGTGCACCTTGCTCGCCAACATAGCTCGGGCGCACCTGGAAGTTCCCCTGAAGACCCGTGTACTATACGTAGAGTTCCTCAATGAGAACAGCAAACACCCCCAAGAATACATCTCCCAATCAGCTGCCGATGCCCTGAGACAGGTACTGTATAGCTATTTCAATGGCACTGAAGCGCCCTCCGATCGATTACAGGCCCTCAGTGTGCTCAAGTACATGCAAGGCCTTTCTACCGAGGACAACGTGGCTGCGACTCGGGGGTATGCCTTCGCCTTAGGAACGTTGCCGGAACGATTGCTGGTACAGCCTGAAGGTCGCCTTACTGAGATACTGACCTGCTTGGCTGAGTCTGCGAGTACCAGTAAGCTGGTGATGGGCGAACCAGATGCAGAGACGAGACGTAACTGTGTGAATAGTGCCGTCGAGATCGTGGAGAAACTCTCGTTATCCACCTCTCTCACGGCTGCTCACGTAGAACGAGTTATGAGCATACTACTTGCTGCATCCGATGATAGGAGTGTCGACAAAAGAGGAGATACCGGCTCCTGGTCGCGCATTATAGCGTTGAAAGGAATGGAGAGATTGGCTCATTGCTGTCATCGTGGTTACCAGGCAACTGCACAACAGCCGCATGTCATCACCAGCTACGGACCCGCCTGTCGCACTCCTGCTCTATCTACCCCGCCAGGTGACGGAGAGTACAAGGCAGAGTGCTCTTATATACAATTTCCCGTGAGCTCTCTGGGCTACACCTATGCAAGTAAAGATGGCTCGACGAAGCAAGGATGCACACTCCTCATGGACGCTCTAGTGATAGATATACCCCCTTCGACAGCCAACATTTGGACCACTACTAGTTCGGAAGGGGGTTTGGGTCCGGATGGTGTGTCACTCTTTGAGCAGATGGTGAAGGTGATGTTACGGCAACTGAGTGAGAAGTTAGATATGGTGAGACAAGTAAGTGGCGGGTGTCTGGTGCGGCTGCTGCAGGTACCTTCTACCACAACTTACGCCGATATCCCTCACAGAGACGTTCTGATGGATGTATTCCAAGATAATAAGCAAACCGAGGCTTCTGGGCTGGATAATAGAGAAGAGGGCGATGCGGTGAATTGGCTGTACCCCAATCACGTGTTCCCTCTCTTGGCCCGAATATTGCCCTGTCGCGCTTACTTCCATGATATATTCAGTGGGTTGGTAATATCCATCGGTGGGTTAAGCGAGACTGTGGTGAAAGAATCTTCGTCCATATTATTGCAGTTTTGTCGTCAATATTGCTCGAAGAAGCAGACTCCCTCTGTGAAGGATGACGATAGCGACTACACTCCATTGCTCATATCCAGTATGTCCTCTCTCTTCTCAATACACAAAGGTGACGATCGTGTCATCGTTCCCTTACTCAAGACTCTCAACCTGCTGCTAAAACACGGAATTCTTGAGGCATTGCAGCCACATAATTCTCCTTTCTTTCCGGAAATGATTACGATAATTGCATCAGAGATGGAGTCCTCCAACCTGGTTAAGATCAAGCTCTGTATCGATACCTTGGTCTATCTGTTGCAGATAAGTGATCCGATCAGAGGGTCTGCATACAAGAAACTGGTAGTGTTATTAGGTCACAAATACCCCAGGGTTAGGAAATACGCCAGCGAACAGTTGTATATTCAATTTCTGTCCGATCGGAACACTGTAGGTATATCCATAGAAGAGGCAGCAACTCGAGCTGTAGCCATTGATATCACCACTAGTAGTGCCGTTGAGAACGTATACTGTGGTTTGGCACCCTCAGTGGAGGCTTCCGAGAAGGCCCAAGACCTGTTGGTGACCACTGCTTGGGATGGCCCCGTCAAGGAGGTCAGGGCAGTGAGGCAGGAGGTATGTGATATATGTAGCTTGGTGATGGGCAAGAAAGAGAAGAAAGAAGGAGACAACAAGGGCAAGAACAAAGTGGTACATGATGAGCTGGATTCCTATGCCAGTTTGGTACAGACTGCGGGATATTAAGGACTTATCGATGATGATATCACCAGATATAAACATGTATATGGTTGTTCGAAATAAATAGTACTGTACACAAGCTACTTTGATCTACATTCTTTTGGCTCTTATCATTATACAGCTCTTATCTTGGACTTGGGGCAGCTGAGGCGAAAAGTAGATTTGCTGCCGCCGTGACATCACCTTGCGTACTCTCGAGGGCTGCCCGGGATTGGCTTTCCTCGAAGCCTAACGCTACCAGCTCTGCCACCTTAGCGGCGTCCTCCTCTGTAGGAGGCACTGGAGGTACCGTGTTCATAGTACTACTAGTGCCGCCTTCTTTTCCGTTATCTCGACCGCCGTTATTACCATCGTCCTTTCCTGTCGCGATGGCCTCGTGTGCTCGATTGCTCTTGGGTAATTCCGCTTCAGACAAGAATGGTGCTTCCTCTGCTCCACTGGAGCCATCTTCCAGTCGCAACACGTTCCGTTTCAGATCAATTGCGCATCTGTATCTCTTCAAATTATCCAAACCGAAGATCATGTCCATAGAAGCATCTTCAAGGATAGTGATTGCTGCAGGGAAAAAAGACTTGCCGAATTGTAGCTGCACCATATGCACCTTACCTAGAATCTTTTGACTTCCTACACCAATAGCTAGTCCAGCATATCTTTTATCCATGAGTCTTAGGATGCCACACTTCTCTGCACATTCCTTTGACATGATGGTCATCTGGGCTCCAGAGTCCACAAAGGCTTTGATGGGCACACCTAAGATATGTAATAGACAGCAAAGGGGGAAAGAGTGGTGAGTACAGCCAGGAAGAAAGAGAGAATAATAATTTAGAGAGGGAGCGACCTACCTTGGACGGATAGATTCACATAAAGCATATATACCTGGGCGAAGCTCTCCGGGTTCTCTTCCATGGCCATCTCGTGTGCTGCCTTGATCTGCTCTTCTTGAATCAACTCCATCATGCGACGCTGATTCTCTGGATTGTCAGGATCACTGTGTAATTTGTTTAACTCTTGTTGCTTGGCAAATGATCCCTTGTGGGCGCTCATCATTCTTTTCATTAATAACATTCTTACCTGAGGCACATTCTTAGAGGTCAACGCCGTGCCTAAATCTGTATCTACCTCCATCAATTGGCCTAACAAACCTTCATGTTCATCACAAAGAGATATCAATGTTTCCGCATTGGCATTAGGCGGAATGTCATGCAAGAAGAACTTCCTCTTGGCCGCTTTCTGCAGAGTTAATGTGGCCCCATCCGTCACTTGGCTGTTTAGGGGAGCTTCAGCTGTAATGGACATGCCAGCAAAGGTAATACTCATCTCACTCTCGGCTATTCCAAACGCTGCTGCACATTTTGACTTAAGTACCGCCAGCGTCTGTTCGGCAGGACTAGACAACTCCACAATCACTTCCTTGTTGCCATCGGAGGCATTAACCACAATCAGAAACATTTTCTTACTTCAACAACGTTGTCTCAACTGCGCTGAAGACTAAAACTCTTAGGAATCTCCATCGACCCACCGCTGGACACTTCCGGACTCCTGCCTGCCTGCTGACTCTGTTCACACATGATGACGAGGATAGTGAAGGCCTTCTATATCAGCTCAGCCCCAAATCTAGGATCTAGGATCAAAATCTCCATCTCTGTGTAGATTGAGGGTGTCCAAAAGCATGGATGCAGAGATATCGAATGAAGTTGCTGGTTTGGACGACGAAGGCCTCTCTGTGGACTACGACGTGGTGATCTACGGCACAGGTCTAGTAGAATCTATCTTCAGCTGTGCATGCGCCAAGGTAGGCAAGAGTGTGCTGCACTTGGATGCGCATGATCATTATGGTCATGAGAGCAATAGTCTACCACTTACAGACTTCCTAAGCCTTAGCAAGGCTAATTTCGAATGTACTAAGACAGTACAATGGTTAAATAATGATTATGATGGGAAGGAGCTGCACGACAAGGTCGAGAACATGACGCTAGAGTCTCTAGATGGTGAGAGCATTACTAGCACTAGTTTGCCTTTGAAACTCTACCAATTAGCAGGGAACGCCAATGATGGCAATAATGACAATGAGAAGAGCGAAAATACACATATTTACAAAGTGATCGATTTCCAGGACTTGCCTTGTAGTGAGTATACTTGCCCCCAGCCCCCTCGTTTGCATAGCAAAAGGGCATCAGAGCAGTGCCATCCAGCAGTGTTCGGATATGTCATGGATAGAGTGCCTACCAGTAGTAGTAGTAGTAGTAGAAGTAGTAGTACTGATAGCAAGATCCACCCAGTCTTCGCAGGATACGACCCTTCCCATACCCTCACTGCCAATCGTGCCCGGCATCACAGTCGCTACTTCAGTCTAGATCACGCATTTTGCTTATTGCAGACCACGGGGGCTGCAGTGGAGACAATCGTCGCCAGCGACGTCAGCCGTTATCTGGAGTTCCAGAGTTTGGATTACTTATACATCTACCCGCGAGAGAGAGAAGCCACGGCTGGGAAGGGAAAGATAAGAACAAGTCACAGTAGTAGTAATACGAATGACAATGGTCCTGGCTCCTTTCTGGCCGTGCCCAGCAGCAAACACGACGTATTCACCACTACCCTGCTCAAAGGATTAGAGAAGCGAAGCTTCATGAAGGTAGGCGTTCCTTGCTGTCGATTATCTCCATCCGGGTTTTACAAATAAAATGACGCTATATAGAAACGACTGCATGCTCAGTGATTACCTTCTACATGAGATTGCTGACTACTGATGTTATTTCACAAGATTTCTGTTCGATGAGAGCTGTGCAGTCTTCTGTACACTTCTATTTCGCGACCCATTCTCGACCCACTCTTTAACGCTTTTCACACTTATGACTCTTCCTACTATTCTATATTATAGTTCCTACAGCACACACTGGATAGAGGGGAGCTTCTCACAGGGCAAGATGCTCTGACTCTCAACGAGAGGGATCTAGCTATGGGTCGAGCGCTGCGCAGGGCGCAGAATGATAACAATAGCACCTTGACTGAACTCACCCAGCATGACGATATGGTGTTGTCAGAGTATATGAAAAGCTTGAAAATGTCGGATATGTTGCAAGACATCATCGTCCATGCTCTATGCTTTCACGTATATGATTATCGAACCCCTAGCACTAGTCATGCTGAGAAAGAAGGCGAGGTTAATAGCTGTAATGACAACAGCTCGCTCTCTACAGCTCGCGCTCTGGATATCCTCTACGCCAACATCAATAGCATCGGTCGGTATGGCAAGACACCTTTCTTGTTGACACTGTATGGGAGTGGAGAGATAGGGCAGGCTTTTTGTCGGATGGCAGCTGTGTATGGAGCTACTTTTGTGCTCAGGAGGGGGGTGAAAAGCATACAGAGTATAGCTAATGGTGGTAGTGGTGATGGCGGTGATGGCAAGGGTGATGCTAGTGAGGAGGTGGAACAGGCAGAGAAGGAGACAGAGACGGAGAGGAGGGTGTACTCTATTGTGGACACTCGCGGCATTGCCCGTACTTGCTCCCATCTCTTGCTCAACGCTGCATACTGTCCCCACCCTTACTATACCCCTTATTTACGGCTGACACGCATCTCCATCTTGGATGGGTACATTTTACCTGCTCGGAAAGGGAGTGTCGCAGTGTTGCCTCCCGGGTCTGGGAGTGTGGGCAATTCAGCAAGTATCTATGTGATCGAGGTAGACAATGACTGCAGCATTTCCTGCGAGAGAGGTGTAGTACTGCATTGCTCGACTGTGGTGAAGAGGATTCGTGAAGATGAAGGGGAGGGACTTAAAGAATACACTAATATGATGAACATGGCCATGCAGCTGCTACTAGCTACAGCCAATGATGGTAATGATGATGGGAGAAAAGTGACGGAGCTGTGCTACAGCACTTCTGTTCGACCCAGCTATGACACTGTGGCGATGCAATCTCATTACTCTAATGAGACTCATTTACATGTAGTAAGTGAAGGGGAGTATAGCTTGCATAATAACAATGCCTTCAACGAGGCTAGGAGGGTATTCACGGCCATGTACCCTTCCGAAGAGTTCATGCCCCGGACCGAACAAGATGAGGCACATGATAATCATGAAGAGGAAGAAGCAGATCTCGAGGAGTTGTACGCCCAGGCCATGGCGAAGGAGAGCGAGTATGACGATGATGGTGGTAATGGCGAAGCGAATGAAGAGTAAGGTTCGGCTTAGACCACGATGTAGATAGCCTTTCTTGTTATTTCTATGTACAATGCTGTAATTGATAATGGACTCTCTTAGAAGACACGTTCACTCGTTCTTGGTTTGGTTTCAACAGCACTCCTGGCCTATGCAATCTACTAACTCTCATTCCATCTTGCTGCTTAGCATTCAGTGGTCCCTGATTCGATGTGTGTCGTCATATAGATGCCGAAGAAGATGAAGATAGGCCGCGCACTTTGTGGTGGCCATGATGGGAATCCAGGAAGGCAGGTCCGGGGTTAGAAAATTTACATCCGTCCCTGATCTCTGAAGGGTGCAGTGCCAGGACTGAGCGGGAGGGTGACACCGCATTGGCGCGAGCTGTATGCGCAAACACAAGGTCAGCTTTTATATTACTTCTAGTTTACATAGGTCGGGTATTATTACTTCTAAATTAAAAAAAGTACGTATCAAAGTCGATTTACGAATGTTCAAACGTCGGTCCAAAACTCCCAAGTACCGGAGTAGTCACGCACAAAGAAGGTTGGCTCGCAATCCATTCAAAGGGCTCCACAAAAAGCCACCTTGACAGAAGTAGGATCGCCTAGATTTAACATGGAATCCGAAATATCCCTATCAGCACCTTTAGCAATGAGCAACGCAGCTATATCGGTAAGGCCATTCCGGGC
>JACLAD010015686.1_pt1 | contig 20620 bp, 18 predicted proteins | sample 8027901 | NCBI WGS metagenome assembly JACLAD01 (sample SAMN15725071, study PRJNA655200) | protist metagenome | isolation source: fluorescence activated cell sorting (FACS) single amplified genomes of... | place: Spain: Blaines Bay Microbial Observatory, Mediterranean Sea | collected 2016-07-05 | reverse complement strand
GCATTCAGGCCGTCTCCAGATTGACCTAGACAAGCTAGGGACTCCGGAGGAGATCCAAGCGATCAAACAAAAACTGCAAGCAGATCAGCATTTGGAAGCGATATTCCTGAGTCCGACAGGGACTGGGCTAAAAGCAGGAATTCGCATCCCCAAAGCAGCCAACGCTGAAGAACACCTCCAGTTCTTTCTAACAACAGAACGCTACTTCAAGGAGGTCCTCGGCTTAACGATTGATCCACAGTGCAAAGACCTGTGTCGCATGTGTTTCCTGTCCTATGACCCTGATGCCTACTTCAACCCAAACGCTTCTATCTTGGATGTGCACAAGTGGAAACCAGAGTCCTCCACAGAATTGTCACGACCCACCCCTTTGATGGAATCCAAGCCCCAGCGCAAACCTGCTGACCAAAGTAAAGAACAAAACTACGCCAAGACAGTTTTGGAGAACGCTGTTCAGAAAATTGAAAAAGCACCGAACGGGGAGAAGCACAACTCTCGCTTAAGGCTGTCTAGATTGATAGGAGGCTATGCTGCTTCAGGGCTCCTGAATCAGGAACAGGCTCTGTCTGACTTGATAACAGCCGCACTCAGTAACACCACGGACCCAAAGCAAGCAGAGAAAGATGTGCGTGATGGGTTCTCCCATGGCCTTCAGTCCCCTTTAGTGGAGACACCTTGGCGAAATCAACACGTACTCCCAAACAAAAGTCCATGTGACACCTCCAACAGCGAGATAAATCATGTTAACGGCTTAGATGAATTGGGCTGGCATCATCAGCAAATTGGTAAAGACCGTCACATACTCGTTGCCAACATCTGCAACGTACAGACGTACCTTCGGCAAAATCATGTTGAAATCTGGTTCGATGAGTTTCTACAGAAAACATTAACCAAGTCAGAGTTTGGTGAAACGGTGGAATGGGACGATCAACGCGATTTGGAGTTGACTGAAAAACTCCAAGACTTCGATGAAGGTCTGCGGCGCATCAGTACTAAGCTGGTCCATGAAGGAGTCATGTTGTATTCGGTAAGTCGTCGCCGAAACATACTGACCGATTGGCTAAACTCTTTGAAGTGGGATGGGCAGTCTAGGTTAGATAATTGGTTGAGTGTCTATTGTGGGGCCAAAGACACCATATTTGTTCGTGAAGCAGGGCGCTGTTGGTTATTGGCTGCTGTGACTAGGGCTTTCCAATCCGGAACTAAATTTGACCATGTATTAATACTTGAGGGTGAGCAGGGTATCGGAAAATCAACAGTTTTTACTGTGCTTGCCAATGGCTGGTCAGCTGAACTGAACACCTTTAGAGGCAAGGAAGCTGCGGAAAGGTTGGATGGGGTATGGGTTATCGAAATCGCAGAACTTGCTGCCATACGAAAATGTGATGTGGAAACCATGAAGTCTTTCATAACGACTACCCATGATCGTTACCGCCCAGCTTATGGCCGCAATGTGGTACAGAAGCCTCGAACATGTGTTTTTGGGGGAACAACCAACTCGAAAGACTACCTACCCGACTCAACGGGTAATCGTAGATTTTGGCCTGTCCACTGTGAAGCCATTGACAGAGAAGGGCTCCGACAGGATCGAGATCAACTCTGGGCAGAAGCCATTGTTCGATATCGCAATGGGGAATCTTTTCTACTCAGCGATGCAGCAAGGATAGAAGCTTTAGAGGAGCAAGAGGAACGTTATCAAGTGGACGCTTGGGAGGAATCTATCCTTAAATACCTTGAATGCCATGATGGCGTTACAACGGCGGAGATTCTGGAAAATGTGCTTGAATACCCAAATAAGGGTTGTTGGAAGCGTAGTGATGAAATGCGAGTTGGGAAAATACTCGCACGCCAAGGACTAAAAAAGGGTGTTGAAACTTCCAATGGTAAACGCCGCTCGGTTTACCGGAAGCAACTGTGATTTTAGTCACTTTTTCAGTACCTGTCAGTACCTGTTCCAAAGGTGTTGACACTCTGAAGGCCATATAAAATCTGGGCTGTCAGTACCTGCAGTACCTGCAGTACCTGTTCTTAGAAAAACGTTCATAACTCGTATAACAGCTACATATACGCGTAACAGAAAAGGTTTTAGCACTACAGGTACTGTAGGTACTGTGAAGGGTCCTCAACCCCAGACAAAATCAGGGATTCTGTAGTATCACAACCTTCGCTTTAGGTACTGACAAGGTAGTGCAGGTACAGTTTTGAGCAGCAGATCAACATCTCCAGTTTCTTGCTGCAGGAGATTCTAAAACTGGATCCAGAAATCGGATAAAGCTGTCCGATCCAATGGGGACATGAGCTTCCCCAATCACTCATTAAGAGAGTAAACCCCAATCTTTCTCACGAAGAGTGATATGTCTAAACACCCATCTTCAACACTCAACGAAACCTACGCAGAATTCAGCCGGCAAAGGCCCAAAGAATTCCAACGAAAGCTCTATGAGCATTACGAAAAGTGTAAGGTAGAATTTTTTCCCGACACGGCACTGCCCACCCCAATCATTGAATTGACACCACCCAGCAGCGCAAAAGCATGAAGCGAATTTTTATCCCAAAGTCAATCAGGGATTCAATTTTTTGGATTGGATTGAGTGGAAATTGTCTACGCAGCTTGCTGGAGGGCAATGAGGAATAGATTTAACAGCAAAGGAGTCATACCAGTGAATCAACACAGAACGCTAGTTCAAAACAATGTGGTCTGAAGAACTTGATCGGTGCGTGAGAGATTAAACAATTTATATTTATGCTTTAATCCCAGTATCAATGGAGTGTGAATTATGAATGTAACAAAATTGACTGAAAACCAGATCAAAAAGTGGCCACCGGAGAGAGTAAAGGTCTTTGTCGATTCTGGAGAATATGATCCCTGGGATCTTTCACCATTGAAAATTGAAAAGAAAGCATTGGACATAGCCGACTACAGCAGTATTTGTGGTCGCTATGTTGTGAAAAGATTTCGGACTATCGATGATTTGATTGAATTTATGCACGAAGAACAGGATTCCTCTGAGATGAGACTGAAACAGCTGAGAGCCAGAGAGAGAGTTCAATTTGTTGTTGAGGCACGCTACGAGGAATTTGCTACTGGCAAGTACGACCGCAAGAGAAACTTAAATAGCGTCAAGTCAACTCGCAAAAGTTGGGAAATCAAATATGGCGTTCATATCAATTTTGTGGATAACCGGCAACTTGCTGAAGAAGAAACCAGAAGATTTTTCTACTTGTGCAACCGCAAATCACTTAGAGAAATGGCGTTATAATTTCCAATGCTCCAAAAACACTTTTAGGATATCAATGCAGAAAAAATTAAGCGCTGCAAGCAACAAAGCAGCCGTATTGAGACTCCATCAAGAAGGTCTCAGCCAGCGTAAAATCGCCATGGTGCTGAACATATCAAAGACCAGAGTCACTCAGATCCTGGCTCAACAACCAAAGCAAGGTGGGCAGGGTGGTCAGTCCAGGAGGGACAACCAACTGACCAGAGTTATTTCACGAATGCCCAATATTCAGATGGATATTGAAAAGAAGGTTACTGAATCAGCAGCCAATTCGGCAATACAGGTTTTGGCTGATGAGCGTGAAGCTCAGAGGAAGCAAGTACTCGACGATCTGCAATTCATCAGAAACTGGTCCTTAGTGACTGCGGAGCGGGTTCAGCGCCGAGAGGTGGACGTGGACTACTTGCAGGTGGAGCTGACGACACTGAAAACCTTGGCTGCAGTGCTTCATGAAAATAACCGCCAGCGAATCGAATTGTTTGGGCTATCTCAACCAAAGCATCAGTCTAAAGAGATCAGTTTCAATTTCGACTATGTAGAGGCAGCCCGACGTGGAGGCTTAGATATTTAGGATCCCACTTGGTTTTGTTAACAGTTCAACTAGTTAGGATCCGTTGTTGGATCCTAACTAGCTAATCTCTGTGGATCCATAGTAGGAAAAATTATGGATCCTTACTGCAAGAGTCGGATTTAGTGTTGTTACTCTATGATTGGATCCTTCCGTGGCCGATCACAGAACACCATTTATGTGGATCCATGAATTTTTTTGGTGGTAGTCATCGTTTCTCAAACAGATACAGCCGGGGATTCGTGGTCTATTTGAACTAAGATTAATTCACCGTAGAAGGATCCATGATTCAGATCTACATGTTTGCAATTTGAGTATCTCATTAGCTGAAACCATTTCCTCATTTGAAATAGTCAGTTTTGGATAAAATCATTAGTCCACACAGTGGCCGTGGAGAACCCTTGAGGAGCTTGCTTGGGGGTGCTAATGAGGAGAGAAGGGGCCGCTAGAGCCCCAATGTTTTATAAAGAATTGATCAACTAATCGCCCAAGAAGCTACAAGACCTTTATATGCAACCTCCGAGAGAGCAGTCGATAATTGCTCAGATTGCAATTCAGGGCTGTGGATCGTTGTTGCGGGGACGTCTGGGATTTGCTCCCTGATCGTATAGAGTGGGGTCCATGTCCAGTTCGCTCATCAGGTCGAAAGATTGTTTGGCCCACCTATACTCTCTTTCGTTCTTGGAGGTCTTCCTTGAGTGCATCTGAATGTTCTTGCGGCTACGCTCATTGATCTCCCGGGAAACACGCTCAGCAACAAATCCAAGTTCTCTCAGAATGATTTCTGTACCAGCAACTCCCTGACAGAACCGCTGCAGAAAATTGAACTGCCTCCGCGCGTATTCAGTTGCCTCACGATAGGCCCGATCCCGATTGAGTTGCATACAATGATGCAGGATCTGAGTCTTCCAGTGCTCAGCAATGAGACGGGCTAGCTCAAAATTCCTCTGCTGTCGGTTGTTGTCCGCTCCGCGGGCGAGTTCAATCCCAAGTGAGATCTCATCAGTCTGTATCACCTGTTCTTCGCCAGCAGACTTATATTCAGCCTGGATCACCAAGGGAATTTCTGAGCCTACCTCACCGGACGGCAAGGTAACAACAAAGACCAGCTTGCGTTTAGCTTCACTGATCAATGAGCCGAGAATCACCTCCAGCCCGTTTGGCTTGGACATGGTGCCATAGCGCTCGAGTAACTCGATGCTCACTCCTTCAGCTCCCTGAATAACGACCCTCACATCTTCCAGGACTGTCTGGCGGACTTCACCAAGCTCTCCGAGCAGGACCTCTGCAATCTCTTCAGGTTGCTCGGCATCATGCAGCCTTCCTCCACCAGCTTCAGCCATGCTCTCCAACCACTTCATCTCGTAGTTGTCTCCAAAGCCAACGCAGCTGGTGCTCATCCCTCGCTCCCGCATCGCTGTCACGTGGCCACAGAGCACATCAACATCCAGGAGACCTTGGTTGGCGTATCCGTCGCTGAGCAAGATCAGGTGATGGACATATTCCTCGCCACTCTCCATCACTTCGCTGAGTATTTTTGCGCCTTCGAACCATCCACCCGAGAGGTTGGTGCTCCCTCTGGTCTGGATTCTGGAGATCAGCTGCCGTGCTCTGTCCTTGCCAGCTGAATCCATCTGTTCATGATGTAAAATAACTTCTGTTTCAGTTGCAAAAGTCACCAGGCTGAGCATGTCTTCGGGCCCCAGCAGTTCAGCGACAGCCATGGCGGTATCCTTGGCTGCCTGCAAGGGGTGGCCAGACATACTACCCGAGTTGTCGAGAACAAGTGCCAGGTTAATCCGAGCTTCCTGCTCATTCTCCTCGCGCTCCATCCCTGGTGCTTCCAGTTCGCAGACTACGTGGCGCACACTCTGCCCTCTGTGCCAGGCAAGCTTGCGCTCCAACTGTGCTGAAATCTTCAGAGTCTGTTCAGTCATCATCCACTCCTGTGAGGATATTACGGATTAATTCACCCGCACGTTCCATGCGAGTGAGGGTGAGGTCGTCAGGGTCTTTCAGGTGCAGCTCAATCCCCGGAGTGATCTGGATTACTTTCCAGGTCTTGGCCCTGCGATAGCTGCTTTCGAAGTTTGGTAGATCAGAAGGATCCAGCTTTTCAATCAACTTGTTCATTGGGTTGGAGGATTTGTCGCCAGTACGCTCCTGAAAGGTTTCATCAGCAAAACGCAACGATTGAGAAGTACTAGTATCAGTTTCCGAACTCTGTAAGGGATCTTCCTTGAAGCTTTCGAGTTTTCGTTTTGAGATCTCAGCATCGGGCTTTCCCAATTTTCTTCGGATGAAAGCTGGTGTATCCAGATTTACTGGTTTTGCAGTACCCTGCTGAAAGTCCTCCTCGACCGACTTGAGGTAGCTGATGGCGCTTGATTTGGCCAGAGGCTCCACCCACCTGTCTAATAGCTGTCGAATTTCATCAGGACTGGCGGAATTTAATCTTGCCTGAATCTCATCGAGTTTGAGTGTGCCTTTGAGTACGACAATCAGCTTCAGCCTATCCAGATGGGACTGGCTATAATCGGCTCCTCTTCCTCGTTTCAGTGGCCTTGGGAGTAGTCCCTGAGTGATATAGTAGCGAATTGTCCGTGCATCGAGTCCAGTCAGCTGGACTAGATCACTCATACTGTAGGTGAGTTCCATAGTCATTTCGATGAGACATAATTTAACTGAGGACAATACGCTATCAGCATAAAATAAGATTGTCAAAAAATAACGACACTGTCGCTTAAATTAATTTGACATCAAATGCCTAACCAAATTCATCAGATTGATTTTTCAGTCTTCATTTGGAAGCAGAACAGCCAAAGCTGCCTGGGGGCTTCCACTTTCTTCCGTTCGGAGAGTTGGCCATGCACACTCCAGAGATGCTGGTAGGGCACGTTCTGGAGTGTGGTACCCTGGCTGAACTCTACGGCGACAGCAATACCGGAAAATCCTTCGTGGCCCTTGACCTGGCTTTCAGTGTCGCTACCGGTTGTCAGTGGCACGGAGAGGCAGTTCGGCAGGGGGGAGTGCTCTACTTTGCAGGGGAAGGAAGAGGGGGGCTTTCCCGCAGAGCGCGAGCCTGGGAAATCGCCAGGGGCCAATCTCTCAAGGAGGCACCAATAGACAAATCATCCGGAGTCACTGACCTGACTGATAAACAATGCAGAGAAGAAGTTTTGTCTCAGATACGTGAAAAGGCTGAGCAGGTTTCGTTGAAGCTAGTGGTTATTGATACGCTGAGCCGCCACTTTGGTGGCAAGGATGAAAACCAGACGTCAGAAATGTCTCAGTTTGTGAGCGCATTGGACAACATGCGACAGGAATTTGGAGTGACGGTATTGCTGGTCCACCACACAGGAAAAGACGCAAACAAGGGGCCCCGAGGATCCAACGCCTTGCGAGCAGCTCTGGACAACGAGATTTTGGTGACGCGTAAGGATCATGGGCCAGTAGTGCTCACCAACACCAAAATGAAGGATGCAGAGCCATTCCGACCAATGGCGTTCCAACTGGTTGCTGTAAACCTACAGGATGACCAAGGGCGAGAATTGGCAGATGACTATGGGCAGCCCATCACTTCCTGTGTGTTGGAACCGGCAGAAGTACCCCGGCAGACTACCAAGGCTCAACCGAAAAAAGGTCCAAACCAGGAGGCTTTTGATCGCGTTTTTGCTCAGCAGCAGCAACTGGGAAAGAGCCCAGTATCCTTGAACGTGATTCGCAGTGAGGCGGATATTCCGAGAAAACGCTTTGGAGAATTGCTCAGTAGCCAATACATCCAGCAGAAGTACCATATCGCTTATAATTACGTCGATTTGAGGTGCCCTGATTAGGCACTATTGAGCCGGCAACCGAACCATCCGGTGTCCGATCCCCCTTATAGGGGGAATCGGATCGGATCGGATGGGGATTCGGCATGCCAGCAGGAGCTCAATCCGAGATCCGATAAGCTCTAAATCGGATCGGATCGGATACCGGAAAGTGGTAAAGGCGAAAAGGCTAGAGAAACTATTTCCTTTTGAGGCAGGGAGCGAGTAGTCATGAAGATTACCAAGCTGAGTTCCTACCGGATTCGCCACTGGCCGCTGAACCAGGTCAAGGCACCAGTAGACATCTCAGAGAAGCAAAAACACACTGATACGAGGAATTTGCAGGGGGTACAACTGAGAGAAATGCAGAAAATTAATTCTTTGGGTACAGTCAATGATTTGACCTTCCTCTACGACTACCTCGTTTACCACACCTAAAAATCAGTCCACCTATTCTGGAAAAGTTATGCCTGCAGCGATTGATGTCAAAACCAGAACAAAAATCCGTGTTCTGCGTGAATCCGGGCTCTCCCTGCGGCAGATTGTCAAACAGGCTGGTGTCTGCAAGTCAACTGTTCAGAAAGTGATCACTGAAGAGAATCTTCAGAAGGGAATCCTGATCGATTCTCTTCGTAAAAGTTCAGCCCATGATTCAGCCCATGATTCAGCCCAAAACATTCAGTCAGAGCACCGAGTGACAACACAGGCAGCTCAAACAGCTGCCTGTACTGTTGCTGAGCTTGCTAATCAGAGAGCACAGGAGAGGATAGACGAGCAGCAGGAGTTGAAGACACAACGTACTTGCGCCCTCATAGACATTGAAGCGGAAATGGAATACCAAGCCCAGGAGTCCGACGCGCTTCGGAAACTGGCCTCCATTTCGCTGGCTGTCATGGCCTCAGGCAGCTTACTCAGTGTGGAGGCTGTGAAATCTTATCCTGAAGAGGAGGCGAGAGCCCTCAAGCTCAAATCTAGTGTCATCAAGGATGTGATTAATACTCGACTGAAAATGCTCCAGCACCGAGCCCGCCTGGCTGGGCTCTATAGCCGGAAGGAGCAAGTAGATGATCCCTTTGATATTGATTTTATCGCTGCTGCCAAAGCCGGTGGTGTTGAATTTGAGGATCGGTAATATTTTTTTACCACAAAGCTCAGTCCTATCATTCGACTAGAAATTCTGTCTCTGCTTTTAGTTAATCCCCCCTTCAATTCTTCTTAAATCAAGACTACTTGACCCCTGTCATCAACTGATTCCTGACGACTACATTCGTATCTGCAATCTTGAATAACTGACTCGGTAATGAGCTCACACTAGCCCCACAATTCAAAAATTTGATTGGTATACCCTGCTAGAATTCTTGAAGGTGAGGGGGTTGTGTACACACTTGTTGGTAGAAAATAAGAAAAACTGGAATTCGACAATAAACTTGTGTGAGTATCTTGATCTATTACAAATGATTACGAAATTTCTTGACATCAATAGGCAATTGACTTAAAACCACTGAATATTTCAAATATGTATATAAAATATTTGATAAAATTTTAATCTTATTAGTAGTTTAAGCAGTATTCTCCTTTAACCAAAAATAACAGTAGCCGCATCCGCTATTTTAATACGATCTAGCTCTTAGCAGCTTATTCGGTAATTTTATAAATTCACAATTCTGGTGGCTCATGAAAGCTCTGTCATACTTCCGGAATCCTATCAAACTGCTTAGTATCGGATTAATAGCCATCTTCCTCTGGTCCTGTGGAGGAGGAGGCGGTGGTGGAGACACTGCTGAGACTACCTCTCCCCTCGTCAGCAACTCTACGCTCCGACTACAAAACGACCTGGCTAGCATCTCGGGAATCTCTACTAACCAGGCACAGAGCATTGTCACAACTGCATCGACCCAGTTGAAAACTGATGGACTCACTAGCTCTTCTGACGCCAGCAAGGTCCTGCCCAGCCTGCTCGGTGGAGCAATCGAAGGAATTGGGGCTACCTTGACGGGAGAAACGCTGATCAATCAGGCCATCAGCCAGAGTATTGCTACCATAATGACGCTCGTGGGTGAGAGCGAACTCAGCGCCTTTTTACCCCTAGCCCGCAGCACTGCGTTGACCACAGCCATGCAGTCACTGCTGGAAACACTGGTTGGAACCGCGCTCGCCAGCCTGGATAAACTTGGTTTGAATGAGCAGGCTCTTCAGCAGAGCGTTGGCAATGTCATCAACGCCGTGGTCACCAACCTCGGCAAAGCCAAGGTGGCCTCCAGTGAGGTTGCCAAGGCGGTTCAAAGTGTTGCCAAGAGTGCCACCAGCAGCCTGACGAAGTTGAGTGTAACTGACACTGCCAAGCTGAGCCTAAAGAACCAGGTGGAGTCGACGATGAAGACAAGTATTGAAACCCTCGCCTCCAATGAGCCAAGCTTGGTCACTGATGTGGAGTCTGTCCAACAGAGTGCGACCACAGGAATGGAGGCAGGGGCAACAGAGACAAAAGATCCGACCGAAGTGGCAGAGGGAGTCTTTGGTACATCCAAGTTTGGTTTTGCTAAGTTCAGTAAATAATCAGAGAGGAGAAATTATGATGAAGAAGTTATTTTTGAGCATAATTTCCTTGGCCCTGGCAGGTGGTGCCTACGCCCAACTGAATACTTTCAGTGACGGTGACACCATCAGTGCCGAGAAGATGAATCAGAACTTTCAGCATCTGGAGCAACAGTTCCGGGGGACTCGGACGACTACCGTGAACTGTGCTGCTGGTGAAAAGATTGGTGATGCCATTGACAACGGCTACATCAACATCACCGTATCTGGAACTTGTGCAGAGAATCTACAGTTTTCCATGTGGCGGGAAGATAGTGCAGAAAATAAAACACCAACTGGTAAACTGGCTCCCCGTTTTTTAAAAATAGCTGGAGCGGACTCTGATGCAAAGATTATTGATACTTCATCCAACACGGAAAGTACCATCAGTGTCAACAGTGGGGCAACACTGTTTATGAACAATATTACTGTCAGCGGGGGCCAATATGGAATTAACGCCCAACGAAATTCCAACCTATATCTTAGTGGAGTCACTGTTGAGAACTTTACGGAGAGGGGGATTCGTGTTGCTGATAGCGCTTGGCTAGGAATTGATGAAGATGGTGCAACGATTATTGGGACCGAAAACAGTACAGGAATTGAACTGGTTACAGGTGCAAGTGGTTGGATTTACAGCGTCAATATCTCCAATGTTGACAGAGGGTTGAACGTATATGGGGGGTCCATGGTTTATCTAAATAGCTATCAGATCTCCGCTATTTCACGAGGAATTACTGTTGCCAATAGTCATGTTCTGAATCTTGGAGATGGATCAGCGAGCATAGAGGGGACCAGTGATCGTGCTGTAAGTGTGAGTTATGGAGTATTCCTAAACGAGAGGGGGAATACTTTGGAGATCAAGAACCTAAAAGGTGGACGGGGTATAAGTTTCTGGAAGTCACAAGGTGACATCAGTAACCTAAAAATGCTGGATTTTGATATAACAGGAAGTGGAGAGTCAGCAATTAGTATATCGAGAACTGCTGCCGTAAGTTTTCAAAATATTGAGATCAGTGGGTCCTGTAATGACAATTTTATTGGTGTCGATGGGGGATCTTCAGCTGAGATTCGAGACTCTACTATTGTATCTACTAGTACTGGACGAGGAATAAATGTAGTAGGAAACTCCTATTTGGAATTTCGTAATTCTACTATTTCTGGAACGGCAACCGATGGAAACCTAGTCAATATCGGTTCTGGATCCAGCGCAGAGATTCGAGATTCAACAATTTCTGGAACGGCAACCAATGACAGCTTGGTAAGTACTAATGGTGGATCATACGCCAAAATTCGAGATTCTAACGTCTCTTGGACAGTAACCGGAGGTGACATGATGAGTGTTAGCTCAGGTTCAAGCGTACATCTTCGAGGTTCTACGATTTCTGGAACGGCATCTGTTGATAGCATGAGCTTGCTATATGTCAGAAAAGGGAGTTCGACTGGAGCAGTCAGTTGCTCTGGTAAGAGCTATGCCAGTGCGAATGACAGTACGGTGCCGACTCTTCCGGATAGCTGCACCCAGTAATTCCTCTTCAGATGAGGCCCCAGACTTGGGCCTCTAACATATTCATGACACTTGGTCTTTCGCTGTAAGCCACTGATTCATACCTTCCATTTAAATTATTGAAACAACTCATACAGATTATTGTTTGAATTTTCCTATGCTGATCAGCGCTGATCTGATTCCCCTGAAGAAGCTGACGCAGGACCACCCAATCGCCAGGGGTAAGACGTCTAAATTCGCTTCATAACATAGCAGGCGATAGCCGTTGGCTTTAAATGGTAAGCAGGCTTCCTCAAGTGCGTCAAAATAGTCAATTCTCCTACCCCCGGACACTTTGCCATCACAGTCGATACTGACTCTACATTCCCAATAATTTGCAGCTTCCCACTCAACCTTTGCATCTAAGTTCGCTCCATTTGGAAGGAGCATGGGTAAGATGGTTGATTCTATGCTCATGTGCTCTCAGAATTGTTGTGACAAGGCTTTGGCGTTGGTCGGGCAACCCTTGTCTGGGTTGCCTAAGACTAGCCATGAAATGATTGTATAAAGTTCAGCAGTCTGCCCTTATATCCAGACATCATTCTCAGCGGTTAACTGACCCCCAGCATCGCCTGTGTTGACCACTCCCTTTGGTTCAACCAACAGCACCCTGCACTCCTCATCAGCGAAGGGCTTGTGTTCCTCTCCACGGGGAACCACGATCATCTCTCCCTCACTCAATTGCACTGTCCGGTCTCTGAATTCAATACCCATAGAGCCTTCCAGCACGATGAATGTCTCATCAGTATGGGTGTGGTTGTGCCAAGTGAACTCACCTTTGATTTTCACTAACTTGAACTGGTAGTCATTCATTTCAGCAATGACTTTCGGGGACCAGTGTTCTGAAAAGAGTTCCAGTTTATTTTGGAAGTTGATGGGCTGGCTCATGCTCACTTTCTACAACTTGTGAATGACATGGCGCACCACGCCCCAGATTCGGAAGTCGTCATCGACTGAAATGGGAATGCTGTCATATTCTGGATTCTCTGGCTGTAGCTCAAAACACTCCCTTGTCTGCACCAGTCGCTTGAGAGTGAACTCTCCGTTGAGAGAGGCAATTACGACTTTCCCATTGGGCTTTTTCTTTGAGCGGTCGACGATCAGTAAATCCTGATCAAAGATGCCTGCACCGATCATCGAGTCCCCATTGGCCCGTACAAAGAAGACGTTGTTGGGATCGGGAATCAGATACTGATGCAGGTTGAGATAACCGTCGTAGTAATCCTGCGCAGGGCTGGGAAAGCCCGCAGAAACCATTGACTCGAACAGAGGGCACTCGGTGTCTCGGATGATTGAGGGTGGTACTGGGTGGATGAATTCAAAGGGGGTTGCATTCATTCTGCGGCTCCATTTTTAGAATAATAGTTATCTCCAGCCTTGCAATCCTTCCACCTTGATCTGCAGAAGAGAGACGATCTGATAGATCACAATTGGTAAATCGAAGTTGTCCAACAGAGTGTCCCTCTAACCAGATGTAGTTATCATTCATCCCAGTCTATCATTCAAGATCGACCTTACACTCAATTGTATCAATTTCATTATTTGATATTTATCACCACTGCTGGTAATTCATCGACTAACTCTCCTTATCTCCCTCACTGCTAACTGCAGGCGATCATGAAACATTTGATCTGCTCTCTACTTGTTAGTCTCCTGTTGGTCCCACTGGCCTGGTCTCAAACCAGAGCGATTCGTCCAGTCAGCATCCAGATTCCTAGTGGGGAAAATGTTGATTTGTACCAAGGCAGCTACGCCTTGGTGATCGGAGTCAGTGACTATCAAGACAATGCATGGGTTGATTTAGACAGTGTTGGTGCAGATGTAGAGGCAGTCAGAGAGACTTTGGAAGAACATGGATTTATGGTGGAAACACTTATGAATCCCACAAAGAGCGGACTACTCAATGGAATTACGGACTTCATTGATACTCATGGCTATGAACAGGAAAATCGATTGCTTTTTTACTATGCTGGGCATGGACACACTCAGGAACGCAATGGTAGGAAGTTCGGTTATCTTGTACCTGTGGATGCACCAAGTCCTTTTGAAAATAAAAAAGCATTTTATCGAAAATCCTTGAAGATGGAGCAGATCCTGTCTTGGGCTAAGCAGATTGAATCCAAGCATGCTCTGTTTGTTTTTGATTCTTGTTTTTCTGGATCAGTCCTGCAGTCAAGAGCAGCCATCGTCCCGGAAGACATATCTTTTTCAACTTTAAAACCAGTGAGGCAGTTTATTTCAGCCGGCAGTGCTGATCAAACAGTACCTTCAGTAAGCAAATTTCGTCCTTTGTTTATTCGTGGAATCAATGGAAAGGCAGATTTGGACAATGATGGTTTTGTAACTGGAGATGAGTTGGGAATGTATCTACAGAAGCAAGTCCCCTTCTACGAACCAGGTCAAAATCCTCAGTACGCTAAGATTCGTGATCCGGATCTTGATGAAGGAAACTTTGTTTTTGATGCCAGAAATAGAGGTAAGTCAGAATCTAAAATAGTGAATTTTTACATCAGTGAGGATGATTGGTTGAACGATTCAAATTCTGACCCAGCAAGTTGGAAGATGATAAGAAACTCAGATAGTGACTATAAGTACTTCGGGGAGGTTAGCAGTGGGCTACCCAATGGGCAGGGGACTTTGATAGATGAAATTGGTAATAAATACGTTGGTGCATTCAAGGATGGTCAGAGGAGTGACAAAGGTACAACATTTTGGCTAAGCGGAGGACAATATGTTGGTGAATACAAGGGTGATAATCAGCATGGACGAGGAACTTACACTCATCCAGATGGCCAGAAGTATGTTGGAGATTTTGAGGATAACCAAATGAAAGAGGGAACTTGGACTTGGCCTGATGGCCGCAAATATGTTGGATCAGTCAGTGGCAATGGGTTACCTAACGGGCAAGGGACTTGGACTTCTCCAGAGGGATCAAAATACGTAGGAGAGTTTGTTAAGGGGGAGTTTGATGGACAGGGGACTTACACTCATCCAGATTTGATGCGATATACAGGGGATTTCAACAACGGGTTACCCAACGGACAGGGGGTTTGGTCTCATCCAAATGGTGAGAAATATGTTGGATCATTTGAGGACGGCAAGTTCAACGGCGAGGGGACTTACGCTTGGCCAGATGGACGTAAATATGTTGGAGAATGGATGGATGGCAAGAAGAACGGACAGGGGGTAATGACTTATCCAGATGGTACGAAATACGTTGGGGCGTTCAAGGATAACAATAGGCACGGTCAGGGGGCTTTAACTAATCCAGATGGTCAGACATATGTTGGGGAATGGAAAAATGGGAAGACTCATGAGCAGGGGCCTGCTCCTCATTTAAAAGACAATAACTACGTTGAGGAATTTAAGGATAACAATAGGCTTGTTCAGGAGACTTTGACTAATCCAGATGGACGAGTGTGGGATGGTCTTTTGAAAGGGGGTGCGTTTGTAGTTGAGGACGAAATACAGCCAAAACAATCAAAATTTGGTGAGACAACCCTCTACATAAGTGAGGAAGATTGGTTCAATTATTTTGAGTCTAATTCAGCAAGTTGGAAAACAAGTGGTAACCCAGACAACGAAAGTGTCTACGTGGGTAAAGTAAGTAACGGATTACCCAACGGCCAAGGGGTTTGGTCTCATCCAAATGGTGAGAAATATGTTGGATCATTTGAGGACGGCAAGTTCAACGGCGAGGGGACTTACACTTGGCCAGATGGACGTAAATATGTTGGAGAATGGGTGGGTGATAAAAGAGAGGGGCAGGGAAAACTCACTTTGCAAGATGGTTCCAATTACGATGGGGAATGGTGGAATGATAAAAAAAATGGCCGGGGGATTTGGACTTATTCTGATAGACGAGTAAAAAGCGGTATATGGAAAGATGACCACTTTGCGGAAGAAAGTTCTACCAAGCAAAAGCTTTTAAAATCCGCAACTCTTACTCTCTTCATAGGTGAAGGTGATCTGAGGAATTCACGAGGTTATTCTAATCAGGCATGGAAAATAAAAAGAATTAGAGATACTGACAGTATGTTTGTTGGGGAAGTGATCAACGGATTACCGCACGGGCAAGGGACCGTAACTTTCTCAAATAATGCAGAATATGTTGGAGAATTCAGGGACGGTCAATTCAATGGGCAGGGAACATACACTTTTCCGGATGGTGCAAAATACGTAGGGTACTGGCTGAACGGGTTGAAGAATGGCCAGGGAACATACACTTTTCCGGATGGACGAGTGAAGAGTGGGCTCTGGATATTTAATGTGTTTGCAGGTCAAAATCCCCTACAACAGGAACAGCTAGAATTGAGGGAAAACACAGCTAAGAGAAAACAGTTAGAATCTAGGATAATGGTTCTGTACATCGGTAAAGAAGATTGGTTTAGGGGTAGGGAGTCTAATCCAGCATTTTGGGAAACTAAAAAAAACTTAGAGAGTGATTACGTATACGTTGGTGCAGTTAGCAAAGGATTACCGCACGGTCAGGGCACTTTAACTTATCCAAATGGTCGAGTGCAAAAGGGTCTCTGGAGCAGAGGTAATTTTTTGGATAAAAACTTCAAAGGGCAGTCCACACAAGATAAAACATCAGCGATATCTGTTGAAGCTGGCCAAAAAAAATTGCTGGAGACAAGAGAATGTACAGATTGTGATCTGAGTGAAGCGAACTTGATACACTCGGACTTGATGAACGCGAAGCTCGTTAACGCAAACCTCATGCAGGCGGACCTAACCAGAGTCAATTTAGTGAATGCAAATCTTACAAAGGCGTATATGTTTGGGGCTTACATGTTTGGGGCTGATCTTCGTGGAGCTCTGATGATTGGAACCAATCTCCATGGAGCCCACCTCAACTATGCTGACCTACGTAAAGCCCATTTACGTGAAGCTGAATTGAGTAGTGCTATTCTGATTGGAGCCAACCTAGCTAATACTAATCTCTATGGGGTCGACTTGCGTGATGCTAATTTGGACTCTGCTGATCTTAGCAATGCTAACCTTCAGAATGCTAACCTTCAGAATGCTAACCTTCAGAATGCTAACTTATGGAATACCGAACTAAGTAAGGCCATGATCGATCAAGCCAACTTCTGCAACACCACAATGCCCGATGGCTCCATCAACAATGAAGACTGCTGATACCCAACGTAGTGAGTAGCTACCTAGCCAGTTAGTCACACAACGCTTCGCAAGGCACACCATCTCCATCCCGATCCAGATTCTTCATTCCGCATTGGACAAGGTACGCCTTCGCCTCATCACAGATCGACATATCCTTGCAGTATCTCTTGGCTGAGCAATCTACTTCAGCGACTGGCAACTTGGCGCTGAAGGGATTGATCGCCCCACTGCACTCTTCTGCCATCAGCGGCAACTTTACATCGCCACCAAGAATTACTCTCAGAGCAGCAATTTCCTTGGCATCAGCCGTCAATCCCCACTTGAGCTTCACAGCTACCCAAGCCCTTGCATATTGGGTTTGGTAGGCCGGATTGGGTGGTAACCATTCTGCTGGGTCCTTGGCTCCCTTCTGACGGTTCAGACGTCGATCGACAGCAATTAACGTGTCTGGATCATCCAGATCATTGGCATAGGCTCTTTTGCGCTCTCTTGACCAGTTGGCAGCCCCAGACTGGTGGGCCTCCTTGAGAGGCACCATGTGATCAATATCCAGCCTGGTGGCATCGGCAATGGTTCTGCCTGAGTAGGGATCGTCCCAGTTGCCAGAAAGCACTTTGCAACCCTTCCCCGTTTTAAAAGTAACAGATGAGAGGGACTCCTCAATCAGCACTTCATGACGAGCGTTCTGTCAATCACGGTCCTCATCAATCCAGTGACGGTAGCTTTTGCGATCGTATTTGGGGCAGCCAGCAGAATCTGCGAAGGCTACTGTTGTCAGTAGTATAAAAAGTATTGTTAGCAGAGCGTGCATTACTCGTAATCTTCCCAATTCCAGTCTTTTCCCTCACTGGGATCAAAATCCAAATCACTGGAAACAGTTTTTTGCGAGACGATTTTGCCATCTTGATAGCTCAGAGCAGTCATCATAATGCCGTATGAGGGATCATTCACATTGAATTGACGTTTCGCAAATCCCTCAACACAAACAAAATCTTCTCCCTCAAAAAGTGCTTTAGAAAGTCCAAAAACAACTGATTCACCTAATGTTGAGACAATAACTTTGTCATCTTCAATATTTGCCTCAATGCCAGTTCTATAGTCTATAGATTTATAATTCTGATGATAAATTTCATCTACTAGAGAAAAATCACCTTTGCGGCCAAGTCTCCAGGCTTTGTCGTATGCCTCTGCTTTAGTCATTTTATCGCCTTATGCTGCTATCAGTAATTCGGTTTATGCGATGGCATTGCAAACAGAGTGCTCGCAAATCACTCATAGTCTTCCCAGTTCCAGTCCTGTCCTTCGCTGGGGTCCTGATCCAATGGTTCTCTAACACTTTCTTGAGTTAGAATTAGTCCGTCCTTGTACTTAATCATAAAAACGATCGCATAATAAATTGGATCAGAACTTTTATTCCCCTTGACGTATCTGTGCATACATAAAAAATCATCACTCTCATAAACAATACGAAACAGTCCTAAAATGTAGTCTTCGCTGTAGGTTGACAGCACTAGCTTCTCATCTTCTAAATTCACCGTGATACCAGTGGTTGGATCCGGTGCTGAGTAATCAGGATGATAAATTTCATCAAATAAAGAGAAGTCATTGTTTTTGAATATCAATCGCACTGCCCTGTCAAAAGCATCTGCTTTGGTCATTCTCGCTCCTCATGCTGGTATTGTGGCTTTGGTTGATACGATTGTGAAGCTCATCAATTGCTTTTCATCTGATTCTTGCCAAGTTCTCCCCCCGTCCTCCTCCCCAAGTAGCAGCACTTGAATTATAGTCAATCCATCATGTTTCAATTACATAACAACTATGGAGGATTTATGGACAGTTATAACAATATCGATCTGAAAGAACTTTTAGCAAGTGCTGCTTTGGAAGATGAAGAGCTTGCAGAAAAGCTTGATAAAGAAGGAGCAGATAAACTTGCTTTTCAAAAGATTGAATGGAAAGCAGATGAGGAAGTAGGTGGATTTGAGAGAGAATTAGTTGGAATTTATGTGTAGAAAAAGCCCTTCATCAGCTGCACTGCACGTCACCATGAATCAGATCATTTCCTCATCTTAGGGAGGGAAAATGAAATTAAAAGAAGTGGCCAGGCGTTGCAAAATGTGTTGGTGCGTTCTATCGGAACCTTCCAACAGTCCTAGGTGCGCTTCATGTGATAAACTCTAATTCATCAAAACACCACCAGAGGCACGAATGCTTCAAAAAAAGATGGTGTGGTCTCCCCAAACTTAATCATTCGTAATCTTCCCAATTCCAGTCTTGCCCTTCGCTGGGGTCGTAGTCTAATTTTTCTGTTAGACTTTCTTGAGTAATGATTTTGTTGTCTTTGTAACTAACTGCTGCAACTGAAAATTCATATTGAGGATCTTCTGAGAAAGTTGCTCTAGCGTACCTTTCAACTAGCAAAAAATTGCTGTCTTCATAGATTGTTCGATAAGGCCCAAAGATGATGTATTCACTAATGGTGGTCATAATTGTTTTATCAGAATCCAAATTGACCCAGATGCCAATTGACCTATCAAAAAGATGAATACTCTGGATGATAGATTTCATCGACAATTGAGAAATCTGCCTTCATCCCTAGTTGCCAAGCCTGATGAAATGCTTCTGCTTTAGTCATACACTTTCCTAAACAGTCACTCGTAGTCTTCCCAGTTCCAGTCTTGGCCTTCACTGGGGTCACTAGCAATTTCTTCCCGAATTGTTTCGTTTTTGATGATCTTCCCATCTTTATAATGAACTGCGCTGATTAGTTCACCGAATAGCTCATCCTCTCTTACCTTTGAATATCTTACGAAGCACAGGAAATTATTGTCCTCATATATTGTTCTATGTGGTCCAATGGTAATTAAATTACCAATACCTGATATCACTCCTTTACTTAATTCCTTATTAATCGAAACACCTTGATTCTCAGATTCGTAATCTGTGTGCACAATTTCATCAAAAAAGGAAAAATCCCCTTTTTGTGCTAATTTCCATGCTCTTACAAAAGCATCTGCTTTGGTCATTTCGCTCCTGATGCTGTTATCCGTGACCAGATTTCTGTGACGTCATAGTTCACCAACTGTTTGCAATGCGCTCCAAAATCTACCTCCCCCCGCTACCCTCCGAGCTTATCCGATTGGCTGATATTTTTAGAAGTACAACACGTTGAATCCATCAACCAATCACGAAGAGGCGCTATGCAGTACCTGCAACCCGATAACACTAACCAAAATATTGGACTTTGGACACTCTACATCGCTATGGTCTTTGTCTCACTGACAGTTCTGGAAACATTGCTGGAGGTACCGGCTATCCAGTAAGCAGTTTATCGAATTTGAGTCCAGTTCGGGGCAAGCCATTCTCTGGATATGATTCCACTCAGAGCATAGCTGTCGGGTTCGGTGCGATATTCTCATCCTATTTTGTGGGCTTGGCGACTTCGTTATTTCTCAGAGCTTATGCCGAACATTTGAGAAGAAAAGAGTTGGTCAAAGGACAAGCGGAGGTTGAGAATCTGATTACCTGAAAAACAGTCCGATGTGTAACTGTATTGACAAGAGTTACTGTCAGTTGGCGGGCAGTTGAGGACAGAAAAGAGGGGCTACTGGCAGTTGCTGTCAGTTGAAATAAGTAGTTTCAGAGGAGTTGATCAAGGCCGCAAGTAGTTGAATTTACTTGAGAAAGTATGGTGGCGGGGGCAGGATTTGAACCTGCG
>JACLAD010001810.1_pt1 | contig 20641 bp, 20 predicted proteins | sample 8027901 | NCBI WGS metagenome assembly JACLAD01 (sample SAMN15725071, study PRJNA655200) | protist metagenome | isolation source: fluorescence activated cell sorting (FACS) single amplified genomes of... | place: Spain: Blaines Bay Microbial Observatory, Mediterranean Sea | collected 2016-07-05 | reverse complement strand
GCTCGACCAGGATCGCAGCCTGATCCGCCGCGTGCCGGCACTGTCATTGGTAGTGGGGTAATATCATGCGCAACAAAGTGGAATGGCGGGACGCGAAAGTCGGGGAACTCCGGCAGATTGCCGAGGATGTGCGCTATATCGGCTTTGCCGTGGACGGCCCGGTGCCGCGCTTCGATCCCGGCTCGCACAGCAATATTCGCGTCGAGATCAACGGCGAAGCGGCCAACCGTACCTATACGGTCATTCCCGCCCCGCCGGGCCAGATCGCTGTGGCTGTAAAACTGCATCCGCAGAGCCGTGGCGGCTCACGCTATATGTGGAACCTCGAAGTGGGGCAGAATGTGCGCCTGACCCTGCCGGAGAACCGGTTCGAGCTGAGCTGGCGCGCCAAGCACTATTTGTTGCTGGCCGGCGGCATCGGCATTACCCCGATCTACGGCATGGCCAAGGCGCTAATGGCGCGGGGCGCATCGGTGCGAGTGGTCTATGCGGCGCGGTCGCGCGCGCTCATGGCCTTTGCCGATGAGTTGGAGGCGCTGCTGGGTGAGCGGCTGATCCTGCGCGACAACTCACAGGGCCAGCATATCGACCTAGATGCCGAATTTGCGGCGCTGCCGGCCGATGCGGAATGCTATCTCTGCGGTCCCATCGGCATGCTGGAAGCAGCCAAGGCGGCCTGGGTCGAGTCGGGACGCCCGGTGAGCCGGCTGCGCTATGAAGTGTTCGGCGATAGCGGGCTGTTTGCCGAAAAGCCGTTCAGCGTGGAAGTGCTCAATCGCGGCACCAGGGTAGCGGTGCGTTCGGACCAGTCGCTGCTCGATGCGCTGCTCGGGGCGGGCGTCGAGATGATCCATGATTGCCGGCGCGGCGAGTGCGGGCTGTGTGCCGTGCAGGTGATGGGGGATGGCGTCGAGATCGACCATCGCGACGTGTTCTTCAGCGCCGAGGAAAAAGCGGAGGGACACAAGATGTGTACCTGTGTGTCGCGGCTGACCGAGGGCCATGCGGTGATCGATGTGGGGTATCGGAACTAGGCCTCAGCACGCCACGACATTGACGGCGAGGCCGCCAAGGCTGCTTTCCTTGTATTTCTCGCTCATGTCCTGGCCGGTCTGGCGCATGGTTTCGACGCAGGCGTCGAGCGGCACGGCGTGGGTGCCATCGCCCTTCAAGGCCAGGGAGGCGGCCGTGACCGCCTTGACCGCGCCAAATGCATTGCGTTCGATGCAGGGGATCTGCACCAGCCCCCCGACGGGGTCGCAGGTCATGCCCAGATGGTGTTCGAGCGCGATTTCAGCGGCGTTTTCGACCTGCTCCGGCGTGCCGCCCAAAATGGCACAAAGCCCGGCAGCGGCCATGGCCGAGGCCGAACCCACTTCGCCCTGGCAGCCCACTTCGGCGCCCGAAATCGAGGCGCGATGCTTGATGATGCCGCCAATGGCGGCGGCGGTGAGCAGGAAGTCGCGAATGGCCGTGTCGCCCGTGCCGGCGTTGAACTGGATCGCATAGCGCATGACGGCCGGGATGACCCCGGCCGCACCATTGGTGGGCGCGGTGACGACCCGGCCACCGGCGGCGTTCTCCTCATTGACGGCCATGGCAAAGACACTGAGCCAGTCATTGGCCGCCAGCGGGTCGATTTCGTTGCGTTGCCACTTGTCCTGCAGCGTGGCGTGGATAGCGGCGGCGCGGCGCTTGACCTTGAGACCACCGGGCAGTTCGCCGCGCTGGTCGAGCCCGCGGTCGATGCAGCCCGACATGGTCTGCCAGATCTCGTCAAGCTGGCGGTCGAGGCGGGACCGGCTGAGGCGCGCTTCCTCATTGGCGCGCTTCATGGCGGCAATCGAGAGGCCCGAGCGTTTGGCCATCTCGAGCATTTCGCGCGCATCGGCAAAGGGCCAGGGCACGTCTGCCTCAGCGGGTGAGGCGGTGCGCACGGCGTCCAGTTCCTCGGCCGTCACCACAAAGCCACCGCCGATGGAATAATAGATCCGGCGCAGGAGGCGCTGGCCATCGCTGTCAAAGGCGCTGAACTGCAGGCCGTTGGGATGGCCCGGCAAGGGCGTCTGCTTGTCGAAGACGAGATCAACCGCAGGGCGAAAGCGATAGCCGGGATGGCGCGGCGGGGTGACGCGGCCGGTTTCGCGGATTTGGGCGATGATGGCGTCCATGGCGTCCGGATCGACCGTGCGCGGGTCCTCTCCGGCCAGGCCAAGAATAACGGCGCGGTCGCTGCCATGGCCGATGCCGGTAAAGGCCAGCGAACCGTGCAGGCTCGCGGTGATGGCGGCGGGACGGGCACGGGCGGCGCGCGGCCAGTTGCCCGCGGCAAGATCATCGAGAAAGCGGCGCGCAGCGGTCATCGGTCCCATGGTGTGGGAACTGGAGGGGCCGATACCGATCTTGAAGACGTCAAAGACGGACAGGAACATGACCCATCATAGCCCGATCTGGGCGGCGCGCAAACGGGGGCAGCGGCGCGATTGTTTCGCATTGCTCAACAGTGCGTGGTCCGGCCGGTGCATTGCCCTTCAGGCCGAAAGCTTCAATATCGGGAGGCAAAGGAGTTCTGCCATGTCCAGCTATCAGTTTCGCGCCGATCCGGCCGGCGATGCCGCAGCGCCGGTGATCTTCCTGTTTCATGGGACGGGTGGCGACGAGAACCAGTTTTTCGAACTGGCGGAGCAATTACTGCCCGGCGTTCGGCGTGTGGCGCCGCGTGGTGATGTCAATGAGCAGGGGGCGCTGCGCTATTTCAGGCGTACCGGGGAAGGCGTCTATGACATGGACGATCTGGCCTTGCGCACCAAGGCCATGACGGAATTCGTGCGGGAGCAGGCCGGTTCGGCCTCCCGGGTCATCGGGCTGGGCTATTCGAATGGCGCCAATATCTTGGCATCGGTGCAGTTTGCCAGTCCCGCGTTGTTCGACCAGACGGTTCTGATGCATCCGCTGATCTCCTTTGCCCCGCCGGCGCAGGATTATTCGGGCCGGAAGGTGCTGATTACAGCAGGGCGACGCGATCCCATCGCTCCGGCCGGCGCGACCCAGGTACTGGCCGACTACTTCACGGCCAATGGTGCGGAGACCAAGATCGCCTGGCATGAGGGCGGGCATGAAGTGCGGCAGGATGAGCTGACGGCAATCCAGGCTTTCCTTTGAATTCGTCTCCGGCTTGCCAAAACGTTAACAGCTTCTTGAGGCGTTTGCGGGCAGTTTGGCGCCAGTGGGTGTCATTAGCCGGTCGAGGATGGCCATCTCCAGTTTCGGACGTCGCATAGCCGATACGCTCTCTTTGAGGGTGCTGATTTTCGTGTTGCTGGGCTTTGGCGCGGTGGCCGTGCCGGCTTATTTTGCCTTCAATTGGGTGATCAATTCGACGGTCATCCAGCTCGGCACGCTGTTTGCGGAAAAGCAGGTGCTCTATGACCGGCACCGCGGCCTTGGGGCCTTGGTGCGCGAGGTTTCCCTGGCCGAAACGCTGGCGGGCAGCCAGGCCATTCGCGACTGGGCGCGGCAGGAGGACAATCCGGTTCTGGCGCGGCGCGGCATCGCCGAACTGGAACATTTCCGTCAGAATTTTGCCGACCACTCCTATTTTTTCACCATTGATGCCTCTGGACACTACTATTTCAACGATGCGGCCAATGCCTATGCCGGGGATCAGCTGCGCTACGCAGTCGACCCCGAAAACCCACGCGACGCCTGGTATTTCACCGCCAAGGCATTGGGTGAAGGCTGTCACCTCAATGTTGATAATGACGCCAATCTGCGCGTCACCAAGGTCTGGATGAACTGTGTCATCCACGAGGGGCAACAAGTGCTCGGCGTGCTCGGCACTGGAATCGACCTGACCAATTTCATCCAGGAGGTGGTCAATGTGCCCCAGCGCGGGGTGATCTCGATGTTCGTCGACCGGCGCGGTCAGGTGCAGGCCCATCGCGACGAAAATCTGGTGAGCCTTGCCAGCCTCTCCGCGGAAATGAGTGACAAGCGCAGCGTTTATTCCCTTGTCGACGGGCCGGAAGACAAGGCGGTGCTGCAGCGCCTGTTTGAAAGCGTCACCGGCGGGGCGGCGTTGGCGCAGTCCGCTTTTGTATCCATCAATGGCAAGCAGACGCTGGTGGGTGTGGGTTATCTCGACAAGCTCGGCTGGTACAATGTGACGCTGATGGACCTCGATGCCATAATCGACCGCCGATTGTTCCTGCCCGTCGGGCTGTTGCTGGTCACCGTGATGGCACTGGTGACCCTGCTGGCCATGGTCGTGTTCAAGCGGGCGGTGCTCGACCGGGTCAAGGCACTCGAAGGCGTGGTGCGCAGTGTCCGGGGTGGCGATTACGGGCCGGCGCTCAGCATGGGCACTGGAGCCCAAGACGAGATCGGGCGGCTGGCCGCCAGCTTTACCGAAATGGCGGCCGCGGTGGACGACAATACGCGGCTGCTGGAAGCCCGGGTGCGCGAGCGGACCCGGGAGCTGGAGCAATTGGCCTTCAAGGACGGGCAGACCGGCATTCTCAACCGGCGCGGGTTCCAGGCCGCTCATGCCGATGCCAGCCGATCGGGGGCCTATGGTCTGTTGCTGGTCGATATCGATCGCTTCAAGGCGACCAACGACACTTATGGCCATGCGGCAGGTGACGTGGTGGTGCTCGAAGTGGCGCGGCGCATTGCCGGCGCGCTCGGCCCCAAGGATAGCTGTGCACGCTGGGGCGGGGACGAATTCATCGTGCTCTTGCCCGAATGCGATCCGGAAAAGCTGCGCGGCATGGCCCATGCGGTGATGCTGGCCATCGACGAAAACCCCGTGCGCATCGAGGATACGCGGGACATTGCGGTTTCGGTCAGTGCCGGCGCCTGTCTGGCGGAGGCGGGCGATGGATTGGAAATTGCCACTGACATGGCCGATACCGCGCTCTACATGGCCAAGGCGCGGGGTCGCAACATGGTCGTGGTGTTCGACGCGTCGCTGATGCAAACCCCGCGCAGCGCCAAGGGGTAAAGGGGAACTCGGCGTCCCCGTCATGTCGAATGTGGATGCAGCCTAGTGCTAGACCAGCAGATCCCGCCATTCCGGGTGACGACGGAACTGCACCACGACATAGGGGCAGACCGGGGTGATCTTGAAACCCTGTTCCCTGGCATCGGCAATCGAGGCCTTGACCAATTGGAGTGCGATGCCGCGGCCTTCGAATTCGGGGGGCACGCCGGTGTGATCGATGATCATCGGTCCGTCGCCGGTCTTGCTATAGGTCATTTCCGCTTCGGCGCCGGGGGCGAGGCGGATGAAATAGCGGCCGCGCGTCGGGCCCTGTTCGTGGTGAATGGTGTAGTCGCCATCACGCATAATGTGGTCTGTCCTATTTGGGTTCGCTATTCAAAACCGTTGCCGCTTTTGCTGGAAGCGCTCTAGCTGCGGATGGGGGGCGGGCCCAGTTCGGGAAACAGGGCGCGTTCGGCGAGGAAGGAATGGATATCGAGCGCTTGCGTGATCGCTTCAAGGGCCAGGTCGCGCTTTCCCTGAGCATGGTAGATCAGGGCCCGGCCGGACAACGCACCGAAATGGCGCGGTTCGCGATCAAGCGTTTCGACAATGTCGGCCAGCGATTGCTCATAGGCGCCATTGAGGAAATGCGCGGTGGCGCGCAGGTTCCAGCCTTCGGCATAGTCGGGATAATCGGCGATCAGCGCATCAATTAGCGGAATCTGGCTGGCCGGCCCGGCAAAGCCCCCAGCCGACATGATTTCGGCCACCCGTGCTGCAAGGACTGGATCATCGGGCCGGATCCAGATCTGCCAGATGTCGTTTGCGATGATACGGGCGGTCTGCGCGTCGGTGGCCGCAGAGAGCTGATCGAAAAGCTCATCCAATTGGGCCGATTGCGCTTCGCTTTGGCCATAGGATTGAGCGAGGCCCGGGGTGATTGGCGCCGGGGCCAGCAGCAGTGCAGCAAAGACCAGTCGGTGCAGCGTGCTCATAGCAAAGGCAAGTCTGACGGGTTCGACCCGCCGGGGCAAGTCACTTCACGGGCGGTTGACAGGCCGCCCCGGGCAGGCTCGTCTTGCGGGTCTGATCCGCTAGAGGTTGCCACGCCGATGAGTGAATTGTTCTACCACATGATTTCATCCGGGCCGCGCCCGGTCGCCCCATTCAGCCATGCGGTCGAAACCGATGGCTTTGTCTTTGTCACCGGACAGATGCCGACCGACCCGGCGGCGCCGGATGCGCCCTTGCCCGAAGGCATTAAGGCGCAGACCGAACGGGTGATCGACAATCTCAAGATCGTGCTGGACGGGATCGGGCTGGGGCTAGAGCACGTGACCATGGCCCGGATTTATCTCACCCAGTTCGAGAGGGATTATGCGGCGCTCAACGCGCTGTGGCCGACATTTTTTGCACCAGGAAAACTGCCGGCGCGGACGACCATCGGGGTCACCGCGCTTGCTGTAGGGGCGCTGGTAGAGATTGATCTGATCGCAAAGCGGCCCTAGTCGCCCTTTCGGCTCAGCTCGATCATCCGTTCGACGGCCAGCCGGGCGGGGGCGATGATCTCCTCTGGGATGGTGACTTCCTCGGTACCGGTGTGCAGCGACCAGAGCACGTTTTCGAGGTTGATACGCTTCATGTGCGGGCAGATATTGCAGCCGCGCAGGAAGTCCACGCCGGTGGTTTCGCTGGCCACATTGTCGGACATGGAGCATTCGGTGACCATCACCACGCGAGGCGGCTTGGTGGATTTGACCCAGTCGATCATGGCGGCGGTGGAACCGGCAAAGTCGACCGCGTCGATCACCTCGGGCGGGCATTCGGGATGGGCGATGATCTTAGCCGTGGGATAGGCGTGGCGGAGCTCGGAAATGTCTTCGGCGGTGAAGGTTTCGTGCACCTCGCAGGCGCCGGCCCAGGTGATGATCTTCTTTTTCGTCTTCTTGGCGGTGTTGGCGGCCAGATATTGATCCGGGATCATGATGACCGTGTCGCCCTCGACGCGATTGACGATGTCGAGCGCGTTGGAAGAGGTGCAGCACACATCGGTGACGGCTTTGACGGCGGCCGAGGTGTTGACATAGGTGACGACCGGGGCGCCGGGATATTGTTCACGCATCGCCACGACATCTTCGGCGGTGATGCTTTCCGAGAGCGAGCAGCCGGCCCGGCTGTCCGGGATCAGCACCGTCTTTTCGGGGTTCAGCAGTTTTGAGGTCTCGGCCATAAAGTGCACGCCGCATTGCACAATCACCGATTGGGTGACCTTGGTGGCCTCCACGGCCAGTTGCAGGCTGTCACCGACCACATCGGCCACGCCATGATAGATCTGCGGCGTCTGGTAGTTATGGGCCAGGATGACCGCATCTTTTTCTTTTTTGAGCCGGTTGATCTGGAAGATCAGCGGCGCATAGAAGGGCCATTCGATCTCGGGAATCTTGTCCCTGACCCGATCGAAGATCTTGTCGGTGGCGCGCTCGACCGCCTTGGAATATTTGAGGTCAAAGCTGTCGGCCAGAATGGCGCGGGCCTCGGTGAGCGGTGTCACCGCATTGATCGTCTGCACCATGATGGGCCTCCCGTCGCATCTTCCGGCTTTCAGGAAAAGTGGGCGTCACTTTTGCTGCTCGAAGGCCCGATAAATGTGCACGCCTCGCAGCGCGTGGCGGAACCTAGGTATTTTTGACTTTCATTTCAATGAATCGTCTTGCGAGAAATTCGCCATCCGCCTAACCCTCGAACCAGCTTTAGTACCGGGAGATCAAAGCCATGCCGCAGGACGCCAACGCCATTCGCTCCATTCTTTCGCTTGCTCCGGTGGTTCCGGTCATCATTCTCGATGATGTGGCGCAGGCACGGCCGCTAGCCGAAGCGCTTGTCGCCGGCGGGCTGCCGGTGCTGGAGGTGACCTTGCGCACCCCCAATGCGCTCAAGGTGATGGAAGAAATGGCCAAGGTGAGCGGGGCTATCGTTGGCTCTGGCACGGTGCGCAATGCGGCGCATATGAAGAGTTCGGTGGATGCAGGCTGCCGCTTCATGGTGTCGCCGGGCGCCTCGCCGCGCCTGCTCGATGCGGCCGAGGATGTGGCCATTCCGCTGCTGCCGGGCATCGGCACGCCGACCGAAGCCATGACAGCGGCCGAGCGCGGCTACAGCTTCCTCAAATTCTTTCCGGCCGAGGCGCTGGGGGGTGCACCGGTGCTCAAGGCCTTTGCCTCGCCATTGCCCGATATTACCTTCTGCCCCACCGGCGGCATCGACCCGGCCAAGGCCAAGACCTATCTGGCGCTGCCCAATGTGATCTGTGTGGGGGGGTCCTGGATCATGCCGGCTGACGCGCTGGCGAGCGGCGATTTTGCGCGGATCGAGGCGCTGGCCAAGGAAGCGAGTGCGCTCAAGGGGTAGGTTGTTTGTTTCCGGGTACCCCCGCCCCGCCTCCCCCTGACAGGGGGAGGGGTTGCGTCGGTGGTGCCGGCGGGATCATGCTCCTCGCCGCGCTGTGGGTTACAGGTGCGGTGCCGGCTTTTTCTGAGACCGCCCATGTCGCGGTCGCTGCCAACTTCACCGCGGTGGCGGAACAATTGGCGTCGCTGTTCGAGGCCGGTACTGATCACAAGTTGGTTCTCAGTTTTGGCGCGACCGGGCAGCTTTTTGCGCAGATCAGCCAGGCGGCGCCGTTTGATGTGTTCCTGGCGGCCGATACGGCGCGGCCGGAACGGGCGATCGCCGAAGGGTTGGCGGTCGCGGAGAGTTTCTTTGTTTATGCCGAGGGGCGATTAGCGCTTTACGGGCCCGGTCTGGGCGCCAAGCAAGCACTTCTGTCTGGCGATTTTTCTAGGCTTGCCATCGCGCAGCCGGATGCGGCGCCTTATGGACAGGCAGCAGTGGAGACGCTGAACGCGCTGGGACTCTATGATGCCATAGCAGCAAGGCTGGTCACCGGCGCGAATATCTCGCAGACGCTGCAATTTGTCGAAAGCGGCAATGCGGAACTGGGATTTGTCGCGGCCAGCCAGGTGCCGGGCAAGGATGATATCTGGCTGGTGCCAGCGACACTACACGGGCCCATCGCGCAGGGAGCCGCGCTGCTCAACCAGGGCGCAGACAATCCGGCAGCGCTGGCTTTTATGGATTTTCTGCAGAGTGATGCGGCAGTAGCGGTGATCGAGGCGGCGGGATATTCTGTTCCCTGATGGACCTCAACCCACTGATCTCACCGATCCTTCTGACATTGGCCCTGGCGCTTTGCGTCACGGTGATCCTGATCGTGGTTGCGACCCCCATTGCCTGGTGGCTGGCGCATGGTCGGGGCCGGGGGCGCGAAATGGTGGGCGCGCTGGTGACGCTGCCGCTGGTGCTGCCGCCCACGGTGCTGGGGTTCTACTTGTTGCTGGCGCTGGGGCCGAGCGGGCCGGGCGGCTGGCTGGCGGGCTTCTGGGGTGCGCGGACGCTGGCCTTTTCCTTTGCGGGGCTGGTGGGCGGCTCGGTGATGGCCTCGCTGCCCTTCATGGTACAGCCGCTGCGCAACGCCTTTGCCGCCATCGAAACTGAAGTGCTGGAAGTGGCCGACACGCTGGGCGCTTCCCGCTCGCAGCGGTTTTTCCGTATCGCTTTGCCTCTGGCGCGCCCAGGCTATCTGGTGGGCGCCATCATGGCCTTTGCCCATACCATGGGTGAGTTTGGCGTGGTGCTGATGATCGGTGGCAATATTCCAGGCCAGACCAAGGTGCTCTCCATTGCCATTTACGACTTTGTCGAGCGGCTCGAATGGGACAAGGCACATGTGCTGGCTGGCGCCATGGTGCTGTTCGGGTTCGTGACGATTTTCTCCACCCTGGTGGTGGGTCAAGGGCGCGAGAACCGTCTACATTGACTGCTAACATGTTAGTTGCTAGGGCAGGCGCAAACAGCCGGAGATAGATGCGTCATGACCGCCATGGACAAGGTCCTTACCGTTGATGAAATGAAGCGGCTGGCGCATCGGCGTGTGCCCAAGATGTTCTTCGAATATGCCGATAGCGGGTCCTATACCGAAGGCACATATCGCGAGAACGAAAGCGATTTCAAAAAGATCAAGCTTAACCAGAAGGTGGCGGTGAACCTTGAGGGGCGCAATCTCAAGGTGAAAATGCTGGGCCAGGAAATCGCCATGCCGGTGGCGATCGCGCCGGCTGCAACGGGCGGCATGCAGACTGCCGATGGCGAGATCAAGGCAGCCAGGGCGGCCGAAAAATTCGGCATTCCATTTTCGCTTTCGACCATGAGCGTCTGCTCGATCGAGGACATTGCCGAAAATACCAGCGCGCCGTTCTGGTTTCAGCTCTATGTGATGCGCGACCGTGATTTCATCAACCGTTTGATCGACCGTGCCAAGGCCGCCAAGTGCTCGGCGCTGGTGCTGACCATGGATCTGCAGATCCTGGGGCAGCGGCACAGGGACATCAAGAACGGGCTGGCGACGCCCCCCAAGTTCACGCCCTATTCGATCTGGCAGATGATGCAGCATCCGCTCTGGTGCCTGCGCATGCTGGGCACCAAGCGGCACACGTTTCGCAACATCGTGGGTCATGTCGGCGGTGACCATGATCTGGCATCGCTCTCGGCCTGGACGGCGAGCCAATTTGACCCGACGCTCAATTGGGGTGATGTCAAATGGATCAAGGAGCGCTTCGGCGGTCCGGTGATCGTCAAGGGTGTGCTGGATGCCGATGATGCGCAGGCGGCGGTGGACAATGGCGCCGATGCTGTCGTGGTCTCCAATCATGGCGGGCGCCAGCTCGATGGGGCGCCTTCGACCATTCGCGTGCTGCCCGAAATCGTCGAGCGGGTCGGCAACAGGACCGAGGTCTATCTCGATAGCGGTATTCGCAGCGGGCAAGACGTGGTCAAGGCGCTGGCCTATGGGGCGAAATCGACCTTTATCGGCCGGCCGATGCTTTATGGGCTCGGCGCGGGCGGCGAGGCCGGTGTGACCCGGGTGCTCGAGATCATCCGCAAGGAACTCGATACCACCATGGCGCTGTGCGGCGAGCGCGACATACTCAATGTCGGGCTGCACAATATCTATTCGAACGATATCCCGCCGCGCAACGCACCGACGCCGCGCAGCTAGAGTTCGCGATAGGCCGGTGCCGTGGCCGCGGGCGTCAATTGCGCAAAGACGCTGTCGGCGAGGGCCTGCAGGGTCTCGGCGGATTGCGGACCGACAATGGTGCAGGTGATGGTGGCACTGGCCCAGTATAGCGCGTTGTCGCTGCCCATGCGCACCAGTTCGAGATTGGGACCATCGATGCCGGCGCTGGGGGTGATGTAGAGCGTGACCCGCTCGCCGGCGCTATCCTCATACATCAATTGCGCTGCGCGGCCGCCGGGAATGGCGGGCGCGGGCAGCAGGCGGCCACCGAGAAAACTGAGGCCGGCGGTGGCCAGGTCGGGCATGGCGAGCCCGGTGCCCAGGCGATTGGAGAGCCAGCTTGTCAGATGGTCGGTTTCGGTGCCGGCCACTTCGACGGCGTGGCGGTTTTCGGCAACAAAGACCGTGTGCGCGCTGACCGCGTCGGCGATCAGGCGATTATAGAGCGCGGGAGTGTCGGTAACCGGGCGCAGCAGCCAGCCGGCGGCGATGCCGATGCCCAATACGCCCACAATCACGGCGGCGCGCGCCGCACTCTGCCAGCGGCGACGGGAATGCGCCAGAGCCAGGCGATGGGGATTGAGGCGGGGCGGGACCGGCTCGATCGCGACCGGGCCAAACAGGGCATTAATGGCTTCGTTCTGTCGCTGCAATTGCGCCAGCTCAATGGCGGAATCGGGATTCTCGGCCAGCCAGGCGTCGACGGCGGCTCGGGCGTCACCGTCGAGCTGGCCATCGAGATAGGCCATCATCGTGTCGCGGGTGACGTCCATCATTTGACCGACCTCAGATGCGGTTCCTGGGCCTCGCCGGTCGACAGACGCAGATTGGCGCGGGCGCGGCCCAACCGGCTCATCAGCGTGCCCAGCGGAATATCGAGAATGCCTGCGGCCTCGGCATAGGCCATGCCTTCGAGGGTAACCAGCAGCAGCGTTTCCTTCTGTTCGAGCGGCAGGCCATCAATGGCGCGGGAGAGTTCGGCCAGCGCCAGATGGCTGTGTTGCGGCGCCGGCGTGCCCAGATCGGGCAGGCTGTCGGCGTCCAGATGCGTGCCGCGGCGTAGCTCGGTGCGGCGCGCATTGCGATGCAGATTGACGAGGATGGTGAAAAGCCAGGGACGCATGGGGCCACTGGGGCGAAACAGGCCCCGGCGGGAAATGGCGCGCTCCAGGCAGTCCTGCACCAGATCATCGGCATGGTCGATATTGCGCGTGAGCGCGCGGGCATAGCGGCGCAGGGCCGGTACGCAGGCTTCGAGCTCATCGAGAAAATCGACCACGCCAAAGTTATCCCGAGCGGAACCGCTCTATTTATTCGATGGCAAGATGCCAGACGCCGCCAACGCCGTCACCCGTGGTGTCGCCCGGGTTCATGTCCTCGACCCAATAGTAAAGCGGCATGTCCTTATAGGCCCACATCCTGGTGCCATCGGTGCGCTCGACGATGGAGAAGTCGCCTTCGGCCATGGCTGCGTCATCAGCAAAGAGCGGCGGCCATTTTTCTGCACAGGTATCATAGCAATTGGAGACGCCTGGCTCATCCTTGTCGAAAATATACAGGGTCATGCCGTTGGCGTCGGTCAGGACCATCTGGCCTTCAATGTCGGTCGACATGACCGCGCCGTCGAGATAATCGGCGGCCATTGCAGGGGTGGCGAGCAAGGCCAGCGCTGTGGCGCCGGCGAGAAGCGAACGGAAATGCATGGGATCATCCCTCCTGTTGGCGGACCGCAATTGCGGGCCCGCTATCAGGACACACACCGGCATGCGGTATTTAATCCCGGCCTGAGGAAGATTTCTTTGGCAACCGGAACACCGCCGAGAATTCACTATATCCGGCAACAAGATGCTGGACAGAATGAGCGCGGATTGATTTGTTAGCGTCCAAGCACCGGGCGGCTGGTTCCAGATCGTGTGGTGAAAAAACAAATTTTGGTCAGTCTATCGGGAGGACACCTATGAAAAGACGCGAATTCTTCAAGCAGGCTTCGGTCGCCACCATCGGCGCTGCGGCAGCTGCAACCACGCTGGCCACGCCGGCGATCGCCCAGGGCAATATCACCTGGCGCATGGTCACCACCTGGCCCAAGAATTTTCCGGGTCTGGGCGTTGGCGCGCAGAAGCTGGCCGACCGCATCACCAAGGCTTCCGGCGGTCGTCTGACCGTGCAGGTTTTCGCTGCCGGTGAAATGGTCCCCGGCCTGCAGGCGCTGGACGCTGTCATCGACGGCTCTGCCGAGATGAGCCATGGCGCTGCCTATTACTGGCAGAACAAGAGCCAGGGCCTGTCGTTTTTTACCGGCGTTCCGTTCGGCATGACCAATCGCGAGCTGGGTGCCTGGGTGCGCTATCTCGGCGGTCAGGAGAAGTGGGACCAGATTTACGACCAGTTTGGCGTGCAGGGCTTTCTCTCGGGCGATACCGGCACCCAGGCAGGTGGCTGGTTCAAGAACGAGCTGACCGGCGTGTCCGACATTCAGGGTCTGCGCTTCCGGACCCCGGGTCTGGGCGGTCAGGTGTGGAGCAAGCTGGGCGCTTCGGTGACCAACCTTGCCGCTGGCGAGATCTTTGCCGCGCTACAGTCCGGCACGCTGGATGCTGCCGAATTCGTTGGTCCCTATAACGATCTGGCACTGGGCTTCCACCAGGTTGCCAAGAACTACTACTTCCCCAGCTTCGTTGAGCCGGGTCTGGCTACCGAGCTGGTGGTCGACAAGGCCAAGTTCCAGGAACTGCCCGAAGACCTGCAGGAAATCGTACGCATTGCGGCCCAGGCGTCTTATGACGATGTGTCCTCGGACATGTATGCCAATGATCCACGCGCCCTGCAGGCGCTGGTCGATGAGCATGGTGTTCAGGTCCGCCAGTTTCCCGAGGAAATCATCGAGGCAGGCGCCAATGCTTCGATGGAACTGATTTCGGAAATCCGCGAAAGCGGCGATGCGCTGACCAAGGAAACCGCCGAGAGCTTCATCTCCGCCTTCAAACTGCTGCGCCAGCGCACCGAGGGCACCGACATGCCGTTCCTGGTGGCCCGCGAAAAGTACATCAAGTACGACTAATCGCAGGGCGCTTCGGCGACCAAATCGAGACCCCGCAGCCCAGGTTGCGGGGTCTTTTATGTTTGGGCATGGCTGGTGACCGACCACGTGCCTTGCCCGGAGCGGTTGGGGATGCTTTAGGAGCGCTTTGTTTTCTGCGGCGTGTCTGCGCCGCGCACTCCAGGCCTCTCCCATGATCAAACTCGACAATATCTCCAAGCAGAACGGCAAGCAGATTATCTTCATCGAAGCTTCCGCCGCGCTGCAGAAGGGCGAGAAGATCGGGCTGGTCGGCCCCAATGGGGCGGGCAAGACCACGCTGTTCCGGATGATCACCGACGAGGAGCCGCCCGATGAGGGGCAGGTGTCGGTCGATCGGGGCACGTCCATTGGCTATTTCAGCCAGGATGTGGGCGAGATGAGCGGGCAATCGGTGGTCAGTGCCGTGATGGACGGGGCCGGACCGGTCAGCGAGCTGATGGCTGAGATGGCCGTATTGGAAGCTGATATGGCCGACCCGGACAAGGCCGATGCGATGGACGCCATTATCGAGCGCTATGGCGAGGTACAGGGACGCTTCCAGGAACTGGACGGCTATTCGCTGGATGGACGGGCGCGCGAAGTGCTGGCCGGGCTGGGTTTTTCGGCCGAGATGATGGATGGCGATGTCGGCGCTCTATCGGGTGGCTGGAAGATGCGCGTGGCGCTGGCGCGGATCCTTCTCATGAAGCCCGACGTGCTGCTGCTCGACGAGCCGAGCAACCATCTCGATCTTGAAAGCCTGATCTGGCTGGAGAGCTTCCTCACCAGCTATAGCGGCGCACTGCTGATGACCTCGCACGACCGGGCCTTCATGAACCGGATCGTCAACAAGATCATCGAGATCGATGCCGGGGTGCTGACCAGCTATAGCGGCGATTATGATTTCTACCAGGGCCAGCGGGAAATTACCGATCGCAACCAGCAGGCCCAGTTCGAGCGGCAGCAGGCCATGCTGGCCAAGGAAATTGCCTTTATCGAGCGGTTCAAGGCGCGCGCCAGCCATGCCGCCCAGGTACAGAGCCGGGTGAAGAAGCTCGACAAGATCGACCGCGTGGATCCGCCCAAGCGGCGGCAGACGGTGACCTTCGAATTCCGCCCGGCGCCGCGTTCGGGCGAGGATATCGTGCGCATCGAGAAGGTGCAGAAGGCCTATGGCAGCCGGTCGATCTATGACGGGTTGGATTTCCATGTGCGGCGGCGCGAGCGCTGGTGCATTCTGGGGGTCAATGGCGCGGGCAAATCGACCTTGCTCAAGCTCGTCACCGGGGCAGCCGAACCCGATGCCGGTTCGGTGTCGCGCGGGCCGAGCGTGAAACTGGGCTATTTCGCGCAGCACGCCATGGATGTCATCGATGGCGACATGACGATTTTCCAGACGCTTGAAGCCGCCTTTCCGCAGGCGGGGCAGGCGCCCCTGCGCGCGCTGGCCGGGTGTTTCGGCTTTTCGGGGGACGATATCGAAAAGAAGTGCCGCGTGCTTTCAGGCGGCGAGAAAGCGCGGCTGGCCATGGCGTTGATCCTGTTCGATCCGCCCAATTTCCTGGTGCTGGACGAGCCGACCAACCATCTCGATATCCAGACCAAGCAGATGTTGATCGAGGCGCTTTCCAATTTCGAAGGCACCATGCTGTTTGTCAGCCACGACCGGCATTTTCTGGCAGCGCTGTCCAATCGCGTGCTCGAGCTGACGCCGGAGGGCGTTCACACCTATGGCGGCGGCTATAGCGAATATGTCCAGGCGACCGGGCAGGAAGCTCCGGGGCTGAGGGGTTAGGCCAAAATCCTACCAGGGCAGGGGCTGGCCGGTGTGGTCGAGCATGCAGCCATTGTCCGAGGCGCGCAGATTATCGATGACCCCGAGCAGGCGGGTGGCCGCGAATTGGGCGCCCACAGGTGCATGACCGGATGATGTGAAAGGCGCCGAAAGTGGTGTGGAGACTGTGCCCGGATGCAGGGTCACGCAGAAGGCGTCCGGATGCGTTCGCTGCAATTCGATAGCGGCGGTGTGCAGCAATTGGTTGAGGGCCGACTTGGCGGCGCGGTAGCCGTACCAGCCGCCCAGGCGATTGTCGCCGATACTGCCGACCTTGGCCGAGAGCGCAGCGAATACCGCTTTTCCTTCCCGCGGCAATAGCGGCAGGAAACGCTTGGCAATAAGGGCCGGGCCGGTCGCGTTGACCGCGAAGCTGCGGGCCAACCGGGCGGCATCGAGTTGGCGCCAGGATTTTTCTGGCTGCAGGTCACCATCATGCAACAGCCCGGTGGCGACAATGACGAGCCGGATCGGCAAATCCAGCGCGGCCACGGCGCGTGCTGCGCTGGCGACCGAAGCTTCATCCGTGAGCTCAAAGCCATCGGTGCGACGCGACACGCGGACCACCTTGGCGAACGCTGGTGACTCATCAAGCGCATCAGCCAAAGCGCCGCCGATTCCACCGCCGGCGCCTATCACGACGGCCAGGCTGTCTACTGGAAATGAGCTCATTGGAGTTGTCATGGCGCTCTCCTCGAGAGCCATACGCTGCGAGCACGAAAGCGGTTCACGGGTGTCTCGTTTGGGACGCGCGGTGGGCTCTTGCGCTTGATGCAGAGCGAGGAGAGCAGGCTTGAACCATCAGGAGGCACTCTGACAAAGCGCGCTCGACTGTGTTCGGAAAGACCTGCTAGGGTCTCGTATTGATAGATGGAAAGCTTTTACGATTCTCCGACCTCTTTATTTCACCTTCGGCGCTGTGTTCGTGGCGCTGGGCATCATCGGCATTTTTGTGCCGCTGATGCCGACCACGACGTTTCTCATTTTAGCCGCCTGGTGCTTTGCACGCTCTTCGCGACGGGCCGAGCAGTGGTTGCTCAATCACAAGCGGTTCGGGCCGCCTATCTTGGCATGGCGCGATAGCGGCGCGATTGCACGGCGGCACAAATTGTACTCGCTTGGTGGCATGGGGCTGGGGTTTTGCCTCTTCATGTTGACGGCAAGGCCGGAGCTGTGGCTGGCTCTCCTGGTGGCCGCCGTGTTGATCGGGATCGGCATTTTCGTTGTGACGCGCCCCGAACCGCTTCGGCCGGCCCAGTAATCGAATTGAGCTTGCGGACGGATGCGTTCGTTCGTCCAAAAGTGAGCCCCCGAAAGACATGGGCATATTCGGCAAGGACATGACATGACCGACTTCGCCGGCGCCTTGACCAGCTGCGATCATGAGCCGATCCACATTCCAGGCGCCATCCAGCCGTTCGGGCAGCTGTTGATCGTGGACGACAATGGTGAGGTGGTCGGCGAGGCTGGTTGCACCCAGGACGTTCTCGGCCAAAAGCTTGTGGACCTGATTGGACGGGGCAGCGAGGACATCGTGCCGCGGCTGCCGCCCACGGGCCTGCTGGTGGTTGGAGATGTGGAGGCGTTCGGGGAGACGCGTGATTGCGTTGCTTACCGGAGCGGCGAGCACCTGGTGATCGAACTCACCGAAAAATCCTCCGCGGATAGCTTCGATGCGGCTTTTTTTGCCGAAATAGAAGCCCTGGGTGGGCGGCTGGAACAGGCGATAACCCTCCAGGAGTTGAGCCAACAGGCTGCCAAGGTGTTTCAGGAGTTGACCGGATATAGTCGGGTCATGGTTTACCGGTTCGTGGATGGCGGGGCTGGCGTGGTGCTGGGTGAAAGCATCACCGACGGTTCATCGAGCTTCATGAACCACCATTTTCCCGCCACCGACATTCCACAGCAGGCGCGCGCGCTCTATGTGCGCAACAAGGTGCGGGTCATTACCGATGTGCAGTATGCGCCCGTGCCGGTGCGCAGCGCATCGAGTGACCTCTCGCAGATCGACATGAGCGACTCCACGCTGCGCAGCGTTTCTCCGGTGCATCTGCAATATCTCAAGAACATGGGCGTCAAAGCTTCGGCGTCGATGTCAATCGTCCAGGGCAATATGCTCTGGGGGCTGATTGCCTGCCATCATCATGCGCCCCGCTCGCTGTCGCTGACGACGCGGCTGGCTTGCCAGTCCATGGCTTCGGCACTGGCACGGCAGGTCAAGGCACGTGATGATCGGCAATTGTTCCGCGAGCGCATCAGGCTGCGGGCGCAGGAAGACGTGGTGGTTGGGCGACTGGGCAGTGACGAGCGGCTGGTGGATTTCTTCAGCGGCTCGGGCAAGGAGCTTGCCTCTCTACTGCGGGCAGACGGCTTTGCCGCGATGCAGGGAAATGACCTGTTTTGTTGGGGCAATTGTCCGGACCAGCACAGCATTCGCGAGGTTGCCGAATTCGTGCGCCGACCGGCGGCGATCCAGCCCTTTGCAACGTCCAGCCTCAAACGGCAGATACCACAAGCGGCAGAGTTTCAGGCGCTGGCCAGCGGGCTTTTGGCCGTGACCATGTCGACGGAAGAGCCAACCATACTCATGTGGTTCCGGGCCGAGCAATTGCAGGTGGTGAAGTGGGCCGGCAATCCGCACAAGGATGTGCCCCATTCCCCTGAAGCAATCCTGCAGCCGCGCACATCATTTGAGGCCTGGTCCGAGAGCGTCAGCGGACGCTCGAACGAATGGACACATGCGGAAGTGGAGTCGGCCCAGCGGGTGGTCAAGCTGATGCTGGAAGCACGAAACAATCGTCGCATGCGCCAGCTCAACAAGGAATTGACCACGACCCTGCGTGAGAACGAGACCTTGATCGAGCAGAAGGATTACCTGCTCAAAGAGGTCAATCACCGGGTGCAGAATTCGCTCTCGCTGGTGGCCGCGTTCCTGCGCATGCAGAGCCGCAACGCGCCGACCGAAGTCCGTGAGCAACTCGCCGAGGCCGAACAGCGTCTGATGGCGGTGGGACTGGTCCATCGCCGGCTCTATCAGGACGACAGCGTCAGAGTCGTCGATCTCTCACGCTATCTCAGCGAATTGCTGCAGGAGCTTGGGTCCACCCTGGACACCGATTGGTCCAGCCACATTGTCACCGATTTCGCGCCGATCCTGATCAGTACGGACCGGGCTGTGCGGGTGGGGCTGGTGGTCAACGAGCTTATTACCAATGCGTCCAAATATGCCTATGACGGCGGTCCAGGCCCATTGCACGTACAACTGGACCAATATGGCGAGTCATTGCGCATAACAGTGGCGGATCGTGGCCGTGGGCCAGGAGGACAGTCGCCCGAGGGCACCGGCTTTGGCTCGCGCATGCTGGCGACGCTGGTCCAAAGTCTCGACGGGCAGCTCGAGCGTGAGGACAATCTGCCCGGGTTGCGGGTATGCCTGACCGCCCCGGTGATGGGGCCCGGCGACCCGCCCGAGCTGTTCCAGGTCGAGCAGTGAAACAACCCCTCCGCAGTCAGTAAAGCACGTCCGGCAGCCACGTTATGAGCTGGGGGAAGGCAAACAGCAGGGCAATGCCGATCAATTGCAGGATTACGAAGGGCACGGCACCGCGGTAGATGGCGCCGGTCGAGACCGCGTTGGAGGCGACACCGCGCAGGTAAAACAGGGCAAAGCCGAAGGGCGGGGTGAGGAAGCTGGTTTGCAAGTTCACCCCGACCATGACGCCGAGCCAGATGGGATCGACATCGAGCGCCAGCAGCACCGGGGCGGTGATCGGGATGACGATGAAGATGATCTCGAAGGTGTCCAGGATGAAGCCGAGCAGGAACATGATGAACATAACAATGATCATCGCTCCGATGGCGCCGCCCGGCATGGATGAGAGGAATTCGTGCACCAGATTGTCGCCGCCCATCATGCGGAAGACGATGGAAAACACCGCCGCACCAAAGAGGATGATGAAGACCATCGAGGTGATGGTTGCGGTGGAGATGACCGCCTGGCGCAGGATGGAGAAATTGATGCGACGGCGCAGCACGGCCAGCAGCATGGCGCCGACCGAGCCGACTGAGGCGGCCTCGGTGGGTGTGGCGATGCCGCCCAGGATCGAGCCGAGCACGGCCACGATCAGCAGCAACGGCGGTACCAGAGCGACGAAGACTTCGCGCATCAGCCCGGCTTTTTCATCCTCGGGAACCGGGGTTGCGGGGCAGGATTTGGGATCGGTGATAGCCTTGAAAATCATGTAGGCGGCGTAGAGTCCGACCAACAGCAGGCCGGGCAGGATGGCGCCGGCAAACAGTGCGCCGACCGAGACCGGCTCAGGGGCGAAATTGCCCTTTTCCATCTGCACTTGGGAATTGATGCCGGCCAGCATGTCGCCCATGAAGATGAGCACGGTAGAGGGCGGGATGATCTGCCCCAAAGTGCCTGAGGCACAGATGACGCCGGTGGCCAGTTTCGGATCATAGCCGGCGCGCAGCATGGCGGGCAGGGAGATCAGGCCCATGGTGACGACGGTGGCGCCGACGACGCCGGTAGAGGCGGCCAGGAGCGCGCCCACGACGATGACCGATAGGCCCAGCCCGCCGCGCAGATTGCCAAAGAGCTTGCCCATGGTGAGCAGGAGT
>JACLAD010001902.1_pt1 | contig 20648 bp, 4 predicted proteins | sample 8027901 | NCBI WGS metagenome assembly JACLAD01 (sample SAMN15725071, study PRJNA655200) | protist metagenome | isolation source: fluorescence activated cell sorting (FACS) single amplified genomes of... | place: Spain: Blaines Bay Microbial Observatory, Mediterranean Sea | collected 2016-07-05 | reverse complement strand
GTCTCGGTCTCGGTCTCGGCATCGTCTTGCTCCAGGTGTGCGCCCCAACAGCTGTCCGGGGCGACTCGGACTGCGGGAAAGTGGGGTCGTACGCCCTGCTGCCGGGAATGAGCATCGGCATCGTGGAGAGCAAAACCAACACGGTCACCGAGGGCGATGTTATTGACAACTGTGCCATGAAGCCGCACTCCTCGTGGGATCCCCCGCCCTACGACACCTTCTCCACATGGGATTCCGGGGTCGTGGAGTTTGGAGCGTGGTTGAGCAACAAGCAACAGGATGCCCCCGCGAGTGCCGTCGTCTCGGCCATGGTTTCTACTGCCGTGCCGGATGGACCGGGGGGAGTGAAGCCCCAAAAGGAAGTGAACTTTGCAGAGTGCTCTGGCGCCAAGATCAGCTTCAGCAACCCGGACCGGACCGTTTCAAAGCTCCCCGCCGGGGCTACGGGATCTACCGTGAATAAGACGGCTCTTCGCATGCGCGTCGATCCAGGAACGTGCAAATCGCCGGGGCAGTCAATCTTCTGGCTGAACATCACTTTCGCAACCGCGACCGAGGTGAGTCGGTATTTCACCTACTTTGTCCACACGAACGGCAACCCTCTGGATGTGAAGATGGTTAGAAAGGAGACTGTCGACGTTGTGAATCTGGGAGTCGCATTGCCCGCATATGCGACGAGCGCTCTTGTGAATCCAACAGCTCGTAAGAAACTTTTCCACGACGGATCCTCCCACAAGTCGGCATCTTTCTCTATTGCAATTCCTGCTTCGGAGAAAGGAAAGCTTCTCACCCCCGACATTCAAGATAATGGCGTCAACCTGCCGGTCGGAGCCACCAAGCGGGCCGTGGTCAATTGCGTCGCCCGCGACCCGAATATGACAATCGTCAACCCGAAGGCTTGCGAGGGAAGCTCGGTGGGCACGCTGCTGGATCCGCAGATCCAGTCCATGTCGCCGGGGGATGAACCGCTGACGCTGGATATATCGTACCAGTGCCAGTCCAATGGCTATGTGGACCTCACTGTGGAGATTTTTCTTGGCTCGGGTTTCGCTCCCGTGAGTTTCAGCTGGCTCAAGGCATGCGATGCCACGCCGGGCCTTAACATTGCGACCACAGCCACAGGTGCCATGGGTGACCCGGATGTCGCGGGCAACGGTGTCGTTAAGCCTGCGTTCAGCAAGAATAACGTGTCAGACCCCTTCGGTTTCAGTGTGTCGACGTTTGACTTGTTTGTCTTCGTCGAGAAGAACAAGAACCACATACCTGCCAAGCTTTCCAACCTTAGTACCAGCACGACCGTTCTTTTCGATGGGGCTGTCAACCCTCAATGTAACTGGGGCAAGCAGATTACGGCCTCCTGGTCTCAATGCACAGACTACGAGAGTCCCAAAGCTGGGTGCACCTCCGAGCAAGCGTGGAAACCCCTGCCAGGGCAGCCTACGCAGTTTGAAGTCGATGCTGCTCCGATACGAATGCGCATCAACATGGCATGCACGGGACAAGGTGCGGTGGAGATGAAATTGAATTTTACCTTTGGGCAGTTCGACGATGTCACCATTTACAAGAACAAATTCTTCGGGGCCGCGCCTGGTCTGGTGGTGGGGTGTGAATCAGGTTGCCCCGCCCCGCCGCCGGGCTCCAACTCCACCGGACCGTTGCCCGTGATCAAAAAAGGCACCGTTCAGGAAGAGTGGGCGGCAAATCCCGGCCCCCTCGTAGGCAATGGCATAGTCCTTAGCAGCTGGAGTATTTCCGTAGCGGATGGGGTCACTTACCCCTACACTCTGGAAGGCGTCAAGTACAAAGGCGGGGCGGGAGACCATTGCCAGCTTTCCACGCTGGGCGATCTGAAGCCGTATTTCACCAAGGGGGCCGGCTGGAAACCCATAAAGTTCGTGCCCGGCACGAGAAAGACGTGGAACATAGTATTTTGGTGCAAGAAAACTAATGTGAGGTCGGAAATGTTCTCGGTTCAGCTTACTTTCGTGAACTTCGAGCCAGTGACAATCTATTTCACGAAGAAAGCGAGTTTTGCCACGTCGCTCAACATTGGCACAGATGCATCGACGAGCCAAGGCCGTGTCAACGTGAACTCTATGGGAACCCCAGTCAAAGGCTGGGCGGTATCGCAAAATTTTAAGACGAATTGCGACGACGCAGATCCATCCACGAGAACATATACATGCGCTCGGTTTCCTCGCGGCGTCACGCACACTGATTTTTATTTTACGACGACTGCAGGTGCAGTAACGATACCGGCTCCCTCAAGCACCACGGACCCCGCCGGACAGTACCCGGGGGTGCACTCATCCTACTTTTTCAATTACAACAGCAGCGCCATGTTCTCGTGCCACCCGACGTGGAATATTACCGGGGGTTTGGAAAATATTCAGTCGAATGCGGCATTCGTGAAAAACAAGAAGGTGACCGTCGATGAGAGTCACTCCGTACGACTGCGCATCGACTACAACTGCGACGAAAGGCAGGAAAGGTGCGTCGGCACGCGGGAGTGCGCTACGCTCTTCACAGGCACTGTCCCTGTTATTTCTGAGGAAAGCTGCGGCGGCGAGTGCGCCGCGCCACTGTTCCGCTGGGTGAAGACGCTGACGCCGGTCAAACCGGCCACCCTTACAGATATCGAACACGTTAGTCTTGACCGGGCGATAAATCTTTCATGGCCGATCCCCGCATCAGGGGATGGCACAGATGCGGATAACAATCAACGGATCAAGCTGTACCAGTTCGTGGCTTCAGAGGGCTACAGCTCGAAAACGCCGCCCCGTATCATAAACGTGACGGCACGCAACTCTCCAGGCACCAACATATCCTTTTCCTATAAACTTCAAGGACCAGCTGGAGCACAAGCGTTCTTCACCATTCAAAACCTCTCCGTTGGGACACCGTACTCGGTGAACATACTTTCGATGAATGAGGATAATTTATGGTCCGAACCTCAGTCGGTATTCGCTTCCACTAAAGCTGCACCCTCAGTTCCTTCCCCTTCCCCGGCCCCCGGCGTCGACCCGAAAATCATATGGATCGCTGCAGGAGGTGGGATAGGTTTCGTCGTACTCGCCTGTCTAATGTACCACTGCTGTATCAAATCCGCAGATTCGGAGAAAAGCAGTGCTGTGGCAGCTCGAGATGATAAGAAACTTCGCAACCCTCTACTCGAGAACAGTGAATACTCGTCAGCACCATCGTCGTCGGAAATCGCACCCCTCTCCACACCTGTTTACGAGAACGACCGCCAAATTGAACATCTGGAATCACAGAAGGACTTGAAACCCCAGGGTGGTAGCAATCGGGCTCTCCAAAATGCTGATGATATGCTGACAAGAATGATGCAAGAAGCGAACCAAGGAAGGAGCGACGCGTAAGTAACTCGGGATGGTTTGGTCAGCGTTAGGAAAAAGAAGAAAGAAATTGAATCCAACAAGAATATTGGCGGCCAATCCCAATCAATACCAAATATAAATATAACCATGACATTTATCATTTAACTAAATACTGATACAGTACTGATACTGATACACTGATACTGATACTGATACTGATACTGATATAACAGATAACAGATAACATTAAATATTAAATTAAACTCGCTGTCCGTACTAAATCTAAAAATTAATTCTGTAAAAAAAATGTAATATGTAAAGTTCATTCAACAAGTAAAATAAAAAATGTAAAAAAATGTAAAATGTAAAATGTAAATGGAACTTACTGCAACTGCAACTGCAACTACAAAAATTTAAAGTCCATAGTCTAAGCATCCTCCTTACCGAAGGACTTAAAAGTCGAGGCCATCAATCACTTCCGTGAGCATGGACACTCGCTCTACGTTAGGATTGCAAGGTCTGTTGATAAGGGCATACTTGAGTTGAATATCCACAGGTTCGCGCCGACCCCAGCGGCAAAAAGCGTCCAGATCCAGACTGGTCTCACCGGCAATGATAGCGGATCTACTTCCACAGATACCGCTCCAAATCGGAGAACCAGGGAGGCGCCTACAGCCACCGCCGTTGACGTATGCCGGTGCCGCTTGGTGGAGGAAAATCTGCGTAGCTTCCTCTGCTGATAAAGACTCTGCAGTTACAAGGGGAGTCGAACGGAGGTCGATATATGCCAGGTTCGGAAGCGCCCTAAGCGCTCCTTTGAGTGCATCTATACTGTGGCTGGATGAGCTTATATTTGTACCCCATAGTACGAGAACCTGCAGCCTTGTCATGCGCGCCCCTCGAAGGAAGGCATCAAGAGATGTGCTATTAATGCCGCTACCACCAAGGTGAAGGTTACGAAGACTTTTCCCCAGAGTCCCTAGAGTACCATACTTGGTGGGAAGCTGGGTCAGAGAGCTATGTCCGCCAAGCTTGAGGCTCACTAGCTTTGTCAAATTCCTCAAAATGGCATTTGGAAGGAATCCAGGGAGATGCGCGCGCCCCCACGGCCCCGTAATTTCGAGGGATGTGAGCTGTCGAAGATGGCCGATCCAAGGAAGCGGATTTCGATTTTCCTGGCCAATCTCGTGCTCCCAAGAGAGAGAAGCAGCGGTGCCATTACTGTCTTCGCTTGCAGGCTGTAGAATGCGCAACCACTTCAATTGGTGACACTGCCGTAACACGACCTGCAAAACATCCGCTGCGGTGCCTAGTGCGGCTGAGAAGTGGGTCAGTCCACAGCTCGGGCTTGTGCCTAGATGGCCTCGCCAATGCCCCCCGCCATGGTTGGCCATAGACATAATTTCGAAGCCAAAGTTCTTCTCGACGAAGAGTGTGCGCAGATGAGGCATGTGGACTAGCGGGTTGCCCTCGCCACCTCGCCCGCTCCATACACCTTCTCGCGCGAGAAAGAGTAGGCGCATGTTTGTAAGACGCGTAAAATCTAACGGCAATGACACAAGACGATTGTAGCTTGCGTCAAGACTGCGGAGGTTGGGCAAGTTTTTGACGAAGTCGACGGGCAGATCTCCGGTCAAAGCATTGGAAAAGAGGTTAAGATGGGAAATCCTGCTTGACCTCATCCCAGATACGTTGGTTATTCCATTGAATGGAAGATTCAGAATTTCCAGTGTATGGAGCTGGTTTAGGTATTGGTACGGGACGGGGCCGCTTAGACCAGCGGCACTCCAGTCTAGCAAACCGACGGCATTGTCAGATAGATCAATTGACACACCAGGCGCCCACTTGGCTACGGAAGAAGGCAAGTCGCTCACGTTGCAATGACTGAGATTGAGAAATTGAAGCGTTGCGAGGCTTTGCGAGTCGCGTAACGATAGCAAAAAAATATTCCCCTTCGGAGGGAGGAAAAGTGACGGGTTATTACTCAAAGAGAGGCTCTGCAGCTGTTTTAGCTTTTTTAGCCCTGCTGAGACTCCAGTCCCATCGCCGGCACGCCCTAGTTCATTGGTAGATAGGTCTAGCTGCACAAGGTTACGAGCGAACGTGTTCAGACGCAGCACTTCTGGAATCGAGGAGTGCCCCTCGTGGGAAAAATCTAGCGAGGTGTGAACCGGATTACCTTCAAGAAACAAGCCCGATGTCGGCATCGTTCCCAAGATTTCTCGAGGCCCCGGAGGAAGCTGGGCGATCTTATTCCCTCGTAGATCGAGACGCGTCAATTTTGCCCAGTCAAGTGGGTCGATAATTTCTGACGGCCAATCTGGTCCTAAAGGAGGCGTTATGCCCCGGAGATCAAGCCGAGTCACCTCCCGGGTCGGACAGTGCCGTTCTAGAACAAAAAATCCCCGAGCAAAGTATGTTTTGGGCTCCGCACGCGCGCCTCGCCACGTCATTGGGAAGTCACGCGCGCAGACTGCTTCGATGTGAATCACCGCAAAAGCCGCGACACCAAGCAGCACCGTCACCCAAAGCATCATTGCCACGAGGAGGAGTACCAACATTTTGCGCCGGGAGCGATACTTGCAGTGGATGTGTAGAATTTTTGATAGCACGCCGTGGTGCGCATGCGCTTGCTCGTGCTGTGAAGTAATTGCACCCGCAACACTGGCAGGCACCGCAGTCTTCGGGGCATGCCCGGCGCTCTTGGAAAAGTTCATGGGTCGACCCAACGTAGAAAAAGTTGGCGCTGAGTGAAGAGTCCTTTCCGCCTCTTCAGAAGCACGGGCAGACTTCGCACCGGACTTGGACTTCATGGGGTTCTCGAAAGTTGGTGTCGCTTCTGCACCGTGGACATGAAAGTTTGTGTCTCTCCGCTTAAGGGCCCGCATCTTTGCCTCCGTTTCGTTGCCTGTCGTTACCGCATGCACGTGCTGAAAAATCCTCCCGAATATGAAGATGTCGGTGAGTGTCTGCAAGTTGCGGATCAATTTCGTTGTCGAATAAATGATTCCGAACACGGAGCGTGGGCTCGTGACGAGCGCATCAACCCCCGATGTGAAAATGGTATTCGCGTAGATCGCCATATAAACAGTGTCTATAAAGCAATTCCAGAGGACGAGATGGTCGTGAAGATTTCCGAGAGCAAGATCATGACTCATCGCCACTTCATTGTCAATCGTGCCTCTCGAGTTTCTCACACAGCAAATGAAGCGGCACGAGGGGAACATAATAGGCACAATATAGAGGACGGATACGACCGCTGAAAACTCCATTGCTGACACCCAGAGAAGTACCTGCACAAAGGAGACTGTGGAGCTCAGGTTGGTCACCGAAATGGAGTAAAGAAAGAGCTCGCCGATTTTGACCACTATAGTCTTGTCTATCCAGTAGTTGGCTGTGAGAAAACGGAAACCAAAGAGCGCGTTCCACTCCCGCTTCGCTTCGATAAGAAGCATAACGAGACGCTTGCAACAGTTTTGACGTGGAACCAAATGCGATTCATCACCTCCGCCCTCCCCTTTGCCGCGGTGATGCGCGCGCACCTTCTGCCGCTGGACCCGAAAATTCCAATTGTAAGCGGCGTACGTGTTTGCAAGTGCATGCCGATAGCAGCAAAGCCCCTTGAGTGCCACAAACACTGCGACTAGTGCCATGGTCGCGAAGGTACAAGCCAGAATGGCAACACCCGGAGAGACACGGTTGCACTGCGACGAGTAGGGCGAGTAGATCTGGGACAAGATGGCGCCAAGTGCTACAGCAATGAGGCATGTCACAAAGATCACGCACAATAGGGGCAGATTGCATAGCACAGCGACACGCCATCCAACATAGTGGTTGTTAGCCCGAAGATTTCGGCAGAGAGTCGGTATGAATTGAAGCTGCGAGCGTCCGCGAGAGCAGCCTACCTCCACGATTGGCATCAAGACAAGATCGAGAACCGAGATAGTTAAAATGGCGATTGATGTCGACAAGAACGCGGCCGCGTTTAGGATTTTCTTCGAGGTCCGAATGGACTCCTCATCGACTTTCAAGGCAGCGATGCTTTCAAGTTTCTCCTGATACAAAATCCGGTTGGCATTGTAGCCGTTCTCGACGGCTGGGTAAGTGCAATTCGCGGCAATCGGCTTCACAGAATCGGGAAAGCGATCTTGCTTAATCTTTGCCGCGAAAATCTGCGTCATGTTGAGATCTGTGCACGAAAAATCTGAGAATAGGGGTGGCTTGCACATTCCCATGCCATTTCTCTCGTAGATGGACTCGAGCACGAACAGCGCGACCTTCGTTTTGCATCTGCCCAGCGTGCTTTGAAGAACACTATGAAAGGTACCCCCAGGGAGGATCTCTGGGATCGCTGCACTGATGTACCCGCACTTGCCCTGTATGGCGGCAAGGCAGCTTGAAGTGCACGTGGGAAGTGGGGAACACCCGTCACTGCATCGAGGGAATGACAAACTACAGAAAACTTCCCTTAATGCCGCCTCACATTGCAGCGCTTTATCAGCTGCGTCATCATTCAGCAGGTTAATGTTGGTGATGTACGGCAGCAGCTTAAAAATATCTTCGATAATGCCGATCACCGCGTTAATTTGCGCCTCGCGGCCAATGGCAACGTTTATCTGGCATTCGGGCCACTGAATCATTTCCGCGTTAACTCTGCTTATATACGTCGCAGTTTTGGGACAGATGCTGACGATCTGTGGACTCGCAATCGCAGCCACCATGCAGCCAGACTCTTTCTCCCAAGGTATTGGCTCGGAAGGCAGGTCGGACGGCGTGGTACTCACACACCCCTCTGGAAACACACCGGCGAGAGCCGCAGAGCATGCCAGTGCGATGGCAACCATAAGCACTAGCAAAGCAATGCTACGTCCTCGTAACTGTTTTATGAAGCCATGCTGGTAACTTAAAAATGCGAAGGGGGGCACTAACACACCCACACACGTTGTAGGATTAAAAGCATATGTTCTGCTCGCAGTCAGCGAGACCACAATACATCCCGCTAGGCACAAAAGCAGCGGAATACCCCACGTTGCCAGAACGAGACATGTGCCGCTGAAAGTAGATGCGAAATACTGGGCTGCCGTAATGCGCTGGGGAGGTTTGCTGAGTTGCAGGCGGAATGCGTGCCGCTTGTGCCAAGTGGGGTCCCTTGGACGGATAGCTGACGTCGCGCTCATCTGTTCCGCGTTGGTCACCGCGGAATTATCAAGACTATTTTTTTTGCCTGGAGAGAATGTTGTGGTATCGTCAGACGCCGCCGCAGCCATAGTTCCTGGGGTCCCAACTGTCGCACGGGTAGCTGTCGACGACTTTCTCGATCGAGCATGTGATTTCCTCCGCTTTTGCATGTATCCCGCCATTTTAGGAGTCCATCTGTGCACAGCTGCCTCCGACCCGCGCCTCTCACGCGTGAGAGTCTCAAGTGAATCGTTGAACACCTCGTCAATGGTGACTTCCAGATCCATGTCCAGGGACAGCGACTGACTGCCCAGTCCCAAGACAACGCTGTCCCCGCCGACCGCGCCGTCCACGCCTTCCTCATGGCAGAGAACATTCTGGGCCATGAGGGCATCGAGGTCCACCTCAACGTCCGCCTCCAGCGCCATGCCCAGACTCTAACTCATTCTAAATTTTAATTCGGAAAAATGCTGGAAAAATGAGAAAAATGAGAAAAATGCGGTGCCCAGGGATGCAAAGCAGGGAAAAATGCTAAAGCAAAACACCTCGACAGAGTGTCTACTACGTACTACTTGCAGTACCGCGAGTATCGACCGTCTTAATAAGGTGAGTCTATAACTGAGTTTTCCTTTTTGACGAAAAAGGGGGACATCTCGTCGGGACATCGTCTGGCGAAGAGGGCGAAAGTGACGCCCGATTCGCGGGCGCTGCCCCGGCCACCGGCCACCGGCCACCGGAAGCCCCATCAGCGTCGAATAGAATAGGCTGCTGAAATAGTTCGGTCCTTTTTCGCACCGCTGACGGACGTGAAGGAATTGGCCTCTGGTTGATGGAAAGCGCGCGTCATCCATCCATGAAATTGTCACCACCTTTTAAAGTTTTTCGCCCTGAGTAATATTTGACTGTGACTTCGGCGTGGTTGTCGAAGTGAAAGTGAAAATCAAAACCTTAAATTTTCAAATTTTTCAATTTCAATTTCAAATTTTAGTTCATTTACATTTACATTCTAGTCATAAGTTATGAGTCGCCTAAAAGAACTTTAACTTCAAAGACTTGTCGCGTCATAATTTCAATTTGAGTTTTCGTGTTCGCGGGTGCATCTTGTTACGTTGTGCCTGCACGCACATTATCCGACTTCCAGCGTCAAATGAAACGTGCGACACCTCTAGTTGCGTTAGTGCGGCGCGGCGGCGGCTTTGGTACATAAGTTGTGTTCTGCTTCCCATCTGTCTTCCACCAGTCTGATTTTTGGGGCTTGCTGAGAGGCACGCGATTGGCACTTGTAACGGCTTTCACCGGGATCGCCTGCTGCTTGCGGATTGGCACCGATGATCGCTTTTCCATGGTGAGGTTGGGATCCTTCATTGATTCCCATACTTCTCGCGAGTTGTCAGACTCTTCCATAACTGACTTATGCATTTGATTTGCATGCTGCGCAAAGAATCTATTCAACTCTCCAGCATTATTTGCACTACCGAATTGATTTCTTTCATCTGTTTCGGCACCGGTATGCCCGTATGTTGTGTGATGATGAACCTTGTGGTCGAAACGTTGCATATCTTCATCCATATGATGAGCCGCGACTCTGTCCTCTCGCATTTGGGAAGCTCTTGTTTCGTCAGCTGGATTTGCGTGAGAATGGTGGGCATAATCAGCAGCTCGAATCACATCACTTTTGTTTGCATGGGCATGGCTGACTGGTTGCGCAAGAGCATCTAGATGCTGTGCGTGGCGCTGCTGCTGAAGGGTGGTATGCTGTGAGCGACCAATCGGTCCCGTTAATTCCCTCTTCTTTTTCAAAATACTGACCCCTGTCTTGCGTTGCTCCATGCGCTGGTATTTTTCCGACGAGCCAGCATTCCAAAGAGACTTTTCAGCTGTCTCAGCAGTACGTTGTGAAGTGGGCAAAGTCCCAGGATCTACTGCCTCATATCTAATTAATTTTCCGCTTTGATTGGTGACTGTAGCAACTGGATGGAGATTGTGTATTGTCTCCTGGTGAATGTGCTCACCTCCGCGAATGTGAGAGCGGGCTCCCGCTGCATATCGCATTTCCGTCTCCTGATCATGAACAGCATGATCATGCCTCACCGCCGGATCTTTGCGCTGTTGCGATTCATCGTTGGCATGAGATTCTACACGTGCATGATCTTGACTCGCTTGAAAACGGACGTTCTGACCTAAAGCCACCCCGCTGTGCGCCCCGTGACGGTGGTATCCGCCAAACCCTTCTCTATTGTGAGCATCATAAGATTGGCCATAAGCATCTGAGGAGCGAGACGCTGCGAAAGACACATTTCGAAGGTCTCCGTTCTGTTGATCGTGGCTATGAGCCATTAGTGAATATAGCTTGGCAGATGCGTCTTGTGCGTGCGATGCCTTTGATGTGTCAACGCGCTTGGCGGTCCGCAGAGAACTGACATCTGACTGCTCGATCACCCCAGTTTTGCGGTTTGCATGGTGGACGATGTCATATGTCGGTTTCATTTTTTCTTCTGTTCGCTGATATGATTTTGCTATATGCTCCTGGGCCAGCGCATCTCGCTCAGCGATAAAACTGGCTTCATCCTCAGGGTGATAATGCTGTTGTGTAGTGGTGTTGAATCCTCGAAATGGCTTAGGCTCTTTTCCGTGGTTGATCCCCCACACATGATCTGTGAAGGGGTCCTTGATCTTGAAATTTGCCTCTTGAAGACCCATTTTCATTTCAAAATTTCTCTTCTTCTCAGCGTTCACCGCTATACGCTCCTCACGCAATGCATCTCGCTTTTTATCGCGCTCCGTGTTTGACACGTGCCAATCTCCGACCTTTGCCTTATGGCATTGGACAAGACGGCGAGTCAACGGGCTTATGCCCTTCTGTGCGGGAAAGCAGCGCAACCCCCCCGAAGCGTCTGTCTGCTCATCCTTCAACCACTTCTGCACTGGATTCACCTTCGCAAAATCATACTCAACATACCTTTGCATTGTGCTATTCAATGCAGGAAATTCCTTCGCCTCAACAGAAAGATCTTTGCGCCCACCTGCCACTGTCACATAGCCTGTCCGCTCCTTCATAGCTCTTCTCTGAAGAGCAGTATGGTCTCGAGGATCGCCTTTGTATGCATGGTTGATAGGGTCGTAGTTGATGCTTCGCTGCACGCGTTTTGGGTAATCCATGCCCTCAGATCCAAGCGTAAGTGGATTCGCCGTGGCAGCACGTGCTGCAGTGTTTCTTTCTTTGGGCGTCCTAGGATAGGTCTCCAGAAACCTTGGTGTCTGTGCTGTCACGTCTCCAGCCAAGGCACTTGTATGCACCTGTATCCTGTCTTCCGCAGGCCCGAGTTGGCCGAAACCCTTGGCATGTTTTTCGCGCTCCTGTGCCAATCTCATTGCGTGATTATTTTGATGTCGGGTGATGTTATTCACGTCCTCACGGCTCAGCTCTTGGATCCTCTGCGCCCGTGCTTGAGGCGTCCTTCCTCTCTCCCTGTCGCGCACCTGCAAGCTGTGCACCCAGTCCTGTTCCTGAGCCATTCCGTAGAAAGGTCCCAGGGACGTTTTCAGCCCCGTCTTCAGCCCCGCCTGGTTTCTCTGCCCGGTGGAAACTCGCTGCCGGAGTGGCGACATGGGCAGCCTCCCGTGCCCCTTCCCCGGGGTCATGTGTCGCGAAGTCGTCACGACGAACGGCATGGCGCTGCGCAGTTGGAGGGCGAAAGACGAGTGTTGCCAGCGAATGAAACGGTTCACCTTTGTCGTAGATGGAAGAACGGGTAGTGTAGAATACGAGAAATTGGATTTCTATTTTTGGGCGCTTTTTTTTTTGGGCGCATCTTAAACGAGCTAGAGCCCCGCACCCGACGCATCGATCGGGCATCCTGCCAGGCGGTCGGGCCGGTCATGGCGGCGCCCGGAAACATATCTGCCGGGGTCGGGGCCGATGGGGGTCTGCAGGATGCGATGGAACGTCTCTCCGGGGACCCCGGCCTCGACCCATCTTCGGCGCGGAACTTTGGGGAGCTTTGGCTCACCGTGCTCTGCCAGACGATGAGAATTAGTCCGCAGCAGGGCGCCACGGTGCTGGGATCACAGGATGGCCTTTCGAAGGCGATGGCGTCTGGCGCGGAAAGAGGCAGGGGAAAGGACATATTGTCCTGGCTCCAAGGTCTTCTGAAGTATCGTCAATCACTTGGTCGACTGATATCCCAGGACGCTCGCGTGGAGCCTGCAATCTACTCGTGCTTGCATCCTCTTCACAGCTGCATGTTCTCAAAGGATGCTGAAGTAGTGAAGCAGGCAGCCATGACCCTACTCGCAGTCGCGCAGACTCTTCCGCCACAAAAGATTTTCCTCGTTGTGACGAGTGCTATAGATCCTGACAATCCCCGCAAGCCAAATGCAATGCTCATGGGGATACTTGCGGGAATGAAGACCGCTCCCGACAATGCTACGCGCCTTAAGATTTCACGCTACCTTGTTTACATGTGTAATCTCTCGACTGAAAATCTTAGCACGCTTTTGCGCATGCATTTGCTGCAGGCTGCAAGATCAACGCCTCTTGGCATATCTCTTTTGCATTACATCCTGATGGAAATGGCCAATGTTGACCCCGGACTTCGAAACGCCCTGTGCGCGCAGAATATTGTTGACGAGTTTGTGATCGACTCAATCAAGTTACTGGAGCAGATGTACAGCTCCCCGCAGAGCAGGGACAATGCAAGTCCGACTTTCAACGCCCGGCGCGAAGCTCTCACCAGCCAACTGATGTCGCTCGGGGATATGTACCGTAACTTTGGCGAGGGCGCGCCTGTTTTCTTAAATGCAGATCTGCAGATGCGTTTCATTCGGATATTTAAGCGGGGTACGAGGCATTCAGATCTATCGGTACAGCTTGCGGCATCCGCGGTATTATTTGACCTGTTCGAAACCGTAGCGTCAAAGGATGGGCATGAAAAGCAGGTGTTTGGTCCCCAGCTTTACAAGGCATTGATATTTCTTCTGGTCGAGAGCCACGCCGATGCGAAGGCAAGCGCATTTGATGGAGTTCTTCGCGAATTCGTAGCTCACTCCCTGTGCCAGTGTGTTGCAAGGCTTCCTCACATTCCTGTTGATGTACTCGCCAAACCTCTGGCCGCACAGATCCAACTTATTGGTTGTGAAGTCTATGACTTTGCCCTGCTTGAAGTGATCATGAATCATCCACGCCTGAGCCCCAACTGTGCACAGGTGCTCGTTGCAATGCTTGGTCGTTATGCTCTGGGGCATCCTGTTTACTGGCGTGTTGCAGCCCGGCTTCTTGCTGTGGCGACTCGCCGTTTCCAAGCAGATGTTGTAGATGCCCTTCAAGCCATTGTCAAAGGGGCAATCAAACTGCTACCCCCGCAAAACGTCGCCGAAGTGGCGGGACCGGGGGAAGCTCAACGGTGGGTTTGCATATGCTGCCTGAGGGCGGTAGTAGAAATGTCGAAGACGGACCTACGAAGCAAATTATCTCCGTTGCTGCAAACTGTACCTGAAAGTTCAACGACGCCGCACATCAGAGATTTGCAGACGCTAGTTAACACACCAAATGAATTATTACCCGATCTCCGTCTCGATGATATGGTCGACGGCAACGTATTGTCTATAGAGCCCGCCTTCGGGAGTACTGAGGGCTGGCAAGTCAGCGACGTTGAGTTATCGCCTACAGTGACCGCAACAGGAGCACCATCTCCGGATGTTTCCAACAGCAAACCTAATTTTTCAGATCCAAATCTCAATAGTCTAGCAGCAGGTAGACAACAAAAACCGGAGAAGCAAAATTTAGGTGAAGGTATACTGGCCGGAACTAGTGAGATCCCACCACCGTCTCCTCGAAACTCTTATCGGGGGCCTCGTGTCATCAAGGCAAGCAACCTATCCGAACTCCGGCGCGAAAATGATGCAGCGCGTAGTGATCGAAGCGGAGGATCAAAGCGCAGTCGACGCAGTGGACGCAGTGTTGGTAGCAAGAGAGGCAGCGGAAGCAAAAGCTCTACACCCCAGAATGAAGCGAGAGGGGAGAACTCGTTGATTTCGACCTCATCCTCACCATCCAGGAAACAGGATGGTGGCCGCAAGCGAGGAAATCCCCAAAAAATGCAGAAAGGTCGCGGGAAAGCTTTCGTGGAGACTACTCTCGGGTGCACTGTACAGGAAGATATTGCCAGAATTCGAGAGGCGCGGCTCGCGAAGGAGAAGCAGAAGGCCCTCGCAGAAGAGCGTCGGCGTCTAAGATCTGCCAAAATTCGTAAGTCAATGCGGAGAAAGTTTGCTCACATCAAGGCGGTTGAGCGCCCAAATTCGCCCCTAAAACCCGGCGAGATAAGAATCACGAGAAGAGTGCACAAGGAAAACCGAGAGGTCACCAGAAAAGAAACATATGAGACCGCCTCTAGATTGGTGCAAAAGTGGGATGTACCGCTCCACGCAGTGTTCGATGAGTTCACGGGAAAGTCAAAAGGCTTCGTTCGAATGCTCACGAGAAATGAAGATATGGATGACTTGTCATTAGATTGGACGACAATGCAGTCAAACGAGTTTTTATGGTGCTTGCGTGATCTTGGCGTAATTCCTACCATGGTTGCAAAACAGGAGGCGCAGCATAGGTTCCACTGTATATGTAGTGGCGAAGAGTGTTCGGCTGATACTGTGGACTATGAGCTATTTCGCGCATGCATACTTACTCTCACCCGACTTCGTGGTGTAATGTGTCAGGAATTGGTAACAGATGAGGAACGCGTTGATGCGTTCTGCAGTTGGCTCCGCCAGCGTGGCTGTAGAGTCGAAACCATGTATGCCCTCTTCAATCCAGACAACCAAAACGTGCAGCTCGGAGTCAAAGCCTATCCGACACGCATCAGAGGTGTGGAAGAATGGGAAGATGGTAGTTGTCCAGAATATGACTACTGCTACCTTACGCGTCCTCAGCTGCGTGCTGATAACATGATTGGAGCTGCGATAAGTGACGTGCTGGAAATCATTGATGACCTGCTGGGCAGTATTTTCGGATGGGCAGGACGCTTCATGTGCCTTACGAAATGTGTCGACAAGCGTCCAATGCATGCAAGGCTATCAGAAAAATCGGCAAACGCCATTATAGATGCAACTTTGGAGGAGCTGCAGCTTCCTACTGATCGTGCCGATGTGGACTGGAGAGAAATTTTAGCTATGCACGTGCGGAGAACCTTGAACATGCAAGGGCGGCTCTGTCCTCGAAATTCCACTTTTGATCTTATCATGGAAAGAGCAGACGCGAGACAAGTTAAGGCCGCCGAAAAAGGGAAGGCATTCGTAGTAGAAAAGAAATTGGTTCCTATTATTCCGCAGGCGACTCAGATGGCAATCAAACGGCTCTACAAACCAGCAGAGCCACCCGCGACAGTGCGTATGGCAGTGAAGGTAGGATTTGGAAGTGGCTTAACTACCATCCCTCCATCAGACGAGAGTCGAGGAGTTTATATTCCCCCGAAACCAATGTACCGCTTCGGGCAATCTACTTTGGATAGACTCCACGTCCGCTATGTGATGCCCGCGAGGGCAATCATCGGCGCGCTTTCAGACATCATCGACTACATTATAAGTGGCAAAGCGCGCAAAGTTCTTGGAGTGATATATGGTCCTGAGTACGGGCAAAAAGGGGGACCCCTGGCAGGGACACACGAGGAGTGGAAGAAAATCAAACCAAAAGCGAAACGTATTGGACCAAACCGCTTCAAATACCCCAAAACAGCACCAGTCCTCCATCCAAAAGAAGCCGAGAAAGTTGAACATGTGAAAAAACGAGAGGAGCAGAAGTGGATAAAACTTCAGCATAAACGTGATCGAGAGAGAAAAAAGAGGAGGGCAGAACTAGGAAAATTACTAGAGCGTCAAAAGAAAGAAAAAAAGGAGAGAGAACAGAAAGAGTGGGAGAAAAATGCCCCAAAGCGAAAAGAGAAAGAAGAGAAACAGAAAAAAATGAGTTTGCAGAAGGAGAAGAGGAAGCAAAAGCAAAAGGAAATGATTTTGGAGCACAAGCAGAGACAACAGATGAAAAAAGTCACAGATGAGGCTCAGCGATCTGAGAACGAAGAGAAAGAGAAGAAAGAATTATATCGACGTTCAAAAGAAGCAAAGAAACGCCAGGATCAGAAAGCTGCTGCGCGGCGAAAACAAGCAGAGGACCAAGCCGCAGAATTAGGCCTTACAGTGAAGCATTTCAAAAAAAATCGCCGAGGCACGATGACAGCCAAGATTAGAGGTGAAATTGCGAAAGCACACCAAGAAAAAGTACGCCGAGACGAATCTAGGAAAGAAAGCGAAGAATACGCTCGTCGAAGAGAAATGACTCAAGCTGCAGTGGATGCAAGAATGGCCATCGAGGCACAGCTGAAGAGGCAGCTAGAGGATGGACTGCAATCGGAAACTATGCAGCCATTTGAATATGTAAGAGCTTCACATCTCCAACTCTCATCCGCCATCTTCGCGATGAGAATGTTCTTATCAATTGCCCCCCCGCACGTTTTGATAATATGTTTACTGACTAAGCAACTCCTCCACATATACCACATTTCCACCTTGGATCTCTTCGCACTAATCTTCACTTCAGCTAATTGGACATTTGAAAATTCGCCTGGGCATCGGGCCGGGACTCTCACGTCTGCAAGGAGTTCGAGTTCCGGATCTTTTCGTGCTGCTTGATCAGAGCGCGGATGGATATTTAGAAGCCGACGAGCTGAGTTCGTATATGAAGAAAATGGGATGCCCTTTAAGCCGGGCCCAAATCGACGAAATGATGAAAAATTTAGACAAAGACGGAGATGGCTCTGTACCATATGATGAGTTTCTACGAGCTGTTAGCTCACGATTGCAATAATTTTTGGGCGGTGACCAGGATGTGGTCTGCGATAGCGAATAGGAAATAGTAAAATTTTATTAAAAAGTTGTAAAGTTTGTTTAATTGTAACTGTAACTGTAACACTAACACTGTAACTACAGTACACAGTACTGTGCAATTTACGCGTACCTCGTACGACGTACGAGTTACGTACGTGGGTACGCGTACTCGTACGTATGACTAATTCTAAACACTAAAACACTAATACTAATACTAATACTTAATACTAAATACTAATACTAACACTAACACTAACATTAACATAGAAGTAGAAGTAGAAGTAAATATTTTTTTAAAATGTAATTTAAAATATTAAATATGTAATTCGTTTACGTTTACAACCGTATATTTCGTCAGAAGTCACACGCAATTACAAACATCACACACACATCATAGCTGGGCATGATGACTGATGGATAATAGCGGTTGCGGCTGTCACCGTCGTCGCATCTATTTTTTCTTGCGACCTTTCTTCTTTTTCTTCCCTCCTTTCTTCTTCTTCCGTTTGCCTCCAGATGCGCGCTTTCCCTTCATGTACAAGGCTTTGAGGGCCTTTCTCTCCGCGGCGAGAGGATCACTGAGAAACCCGTAACCAGGTATCGGCATGCTTGCGACAGCCTGCTCGTACGGCAGCTCTTCGGGTACCGAGAGAGCATTTTCCAGTGTCTCATCAGAGCACGGCATTTGCATGCTGTGCCGTGTAAATGCACGTTTGATGGCGTCCAATTCAGATCTTGTCTGCCTTGCCTGAGCAGACATTGGCCGGGCACGCACTGGTTGTTGCTGGCTCGGTGGTGGGATATGTATCTGTGCGGCATCACGCGAGACCCCCGCAGGTGCTGCACTCTGTGGTCGTTTTCCTGCGCCTTTACCCTTCGCGCCCTTCTTTCCAGCCTCGCCCTTCTTCTTCTTCTTACCTTTCTTCTTCTTCTTACCTTTCTTCTTCTTACCGCCACTTGCATCAGGCCACTCTGCCGCTTTTCGGCGCAACGCTGCGCTGAACGCGATCTCGTTGTTACGTCTCTCCGCCGCAAGCACTTTAGCCTCCGCTGAACCCTTTGGAGGCTCAGGTGCGACGCGATTGGCAGCCCTGCTGGAAATCATGTTGATCTCCTCATCGCGGGCTTCTGGGGCCATGAGCCATGAAGTGCTCTTATGCGTCCTTCGCGATCCCACCCCGAAACTATCCCTACCTACGGCATGACCGTATCCGCCGCGATACGGTGAGAGGGACGCGATGGCAGACTTGGGGCGAGGAGGACGTCGTGTGCGCGAAGGCACGGCCGAGGAGACGGGCCGCGACAATGCTTCGCCATTACCGGTGTCCCCAGTCCGATTTTTTTCGTCCTGCTCTTCCATCCCCTCATCGCCGGGGGCAGGATCAGATCCGACGCCCATGGCGTGTCCCCGAATTGGAAACGACGGCTGCGAGCCGCCCTTCGAGGAATGGGCCCGCGGTCCATATTTGAAATGCATGGGCGGCTTGCTCTGGCGCCCCGCGGTGGGCTTCTTCCTCTTCTTCATGACAACGACAGGTGTCGTCACAATGGGATTAGAGCGCGGGGCACTAGCTGTTGTACGCATTTTTATGAGCTGCTGCTGGGCTGATCCCTCTTCCATGTCTGTCCCTGCACCTCGTGCCCCGGACTTCTTCAGCTCCTCGCTTTTGTCCCGCGAGGTGGGCGAAGTGGCTCGCTCATGCACCCGTTCATAACTCCCTGCCTCAGCGTAAAATCTCCCCGAACGAGCTACATAGCGACGCGACTCCTGTCTGCGCATGATTTCTTCCTCGATGCGTCCCCGATTCATGGCCCACTGCTGCATAGCAGCTTGAATCTCGGCCTGATTCCGCTCATCTGCGGCGTCGAGTGACCGCCCACGAAGCCACTGCTCGTCAAGCCACTGCGACATCTCTCGCTCTGCGCGAAGCGATCCGCTAGCAGCATCCGACGCACCCAGCTCCCCGTGCCGTGGATAGGCAAACACATTGCTGGCATCGTTTTCTACCCTGGATCGCGTCGTCGGCGCCGCCGACGTGGGGCGTTTCGCTCCGCCACCAACCCTGTTGTCTGGGCGGGCGGCAGCCCGGCTGGCCGTCGAGGGTCGAGTCCGGAGGAGGTGCTGGTTGGCTCGTCGTGATTCTAATACATCTATGCTATGACTCTTCTGGGCAGAGCTGACATGGTGCAGTTGGCGACGCTTCTCAGCCCTTGATGTGACATGCGCCCGAATTCTATTTCGCTGGGATTTGAAGAGATTGCGCACACGGTAACCGGCCTGGTTAAGCCGACCCGAAATAACGACACCTTCATCCTCACGCATAAATGCCGGGGCTCCAGGAGTTCTCACACGCCCACGTGATCGGGCACCAACAGCTGTCTTCGGCCGTTTTCCCTTTGTTCGACGCACCATGTCCCCATGGTGCAACGATCGGGGTGACCGCTGTCCTGGCATCGCGCTTTTGGGGCGTGTGTGCGCAGTCGATGCCACTGTTTCCACGTCCTCTTCGGAATAATGCCTGCGCTGGGCACGGCTGATAGTCGCCTCGCTATCCCTTCCAGCGGCAGTTCCAAGAAGGAACACATTTGTTGTGGCACTCTTCGGTCTTGCAGAGCTGCTCTTTGCAGCCGTATATCGCTCTGCTCTCTGACGCCTCTCCTTGTCCTTTCCATCGTGAGACACGTAGTTGTGAGGTCCTTCGTTTTCTTCTTCACTCCCTGAGTTGGCTGTCGGTGGCTTAAGGGCTGCCCTTCCGGAAGTCCCGATGGATGACGTTGGCAGGGAAGGACCTCCTCTCGCGTCAGTCGACACGGTGTTTTTACCGCCAATGGCATGGGCTTCATGCTTTTTGTACCAGTCGTGGATGCGAGATAGATATGCGGATCTTTTCACACCGTTCTTGGCAAAAACTGCTTCCCTCAGCATGACTTTCAGTGAGGCAGAGAGTACAGCATCAAAGCGCGGTACCGATCCTGCACTATTCGAAATTCCAGCGCCAGAGTCGCCCTTTCCTTCGACACTGATCATTTGTCCATCCTCAACTGCTTGCATGTAGCTCAGAATTTCGGTGAAGTGCGGGTTCATCTGAAGACGATCGTCGTTGGTGAAAAAGTCGAGGTCGATCTTCGCAGCAAGCTCCTGGGCGTGTGCAACCTGATCTGCCTGGCCCTCAACGTTCCCACTAATCATCTTTTCTCCATCTCGGCTGATGATGTTCAGACACTGGTCAGCTTCGCGGAAAAGATCTTGAAATTGCG
>JACLAD010017326.1_pt1 | contig 20700 bp, 12 predicted proteins | sample 8027901 | NCBI WGS metagenome assembly JACLAD01 (sample SAMN15725071, study PRJNA655200) | protist metagenome | isolation source: fluorescence activated cell sorting (FACS) single amplified genomes of... | place: Spain: Blaines Bay Microbial Observatory, Mediterranean Sea | collected 2016-07-05 | reverse complement strand
TAGGTTGTTGTGCAGGTGGTAGAGACGACGGGCTTGTAGAAAGTCTCCCTCAAAATACAAAGGAAATGCCAAAAAAAAAAGAGAAAGTTAAAGAGGCACCAAAAAATACAGATAAAAAATCTGAAGAAACAGAAGAAGAAAATAGTAAAAAAGCAGAAGAGAAAGAAAAAGAAAATAGTAAAAAAGCAGAGGAAACTGAAGAAGAAGGTGGAAAGAAAGATGATGCTGATGCAGAAGAAGGTGGAAAGAAAGATGATGCTGATGCAGAAGAAGTTAGTGAAAAGAAGGATGAATAAATAAATATATACGGTTTTTATAAAAAAAATAAAAAAAATTAAATATGTAAATGAAAACAACATGCCGTTTATATTAAATATAAAATATAAAAAAAAATCAGAAAAAAAAGAGGATATATATGTTTAAAAAATACGAGAGAGGGGTGATGCATATTATATATTAGAACACGGTACGAAGTAGATTCGTACATGAGCAACATATATTACATTACAATAATTGCTTTGAAGTGCACAGATATTCATCCCGACGTGCATAATTTATTTTTTAATTTACTCGTATGATATTATTATACCTCAAAATTACTTTTACTCTCTAAAATTGTATATTGTATGATTCTAGTCCTCTTCTTCTATAATTTCAGGTACACTATGATAAATACCATTAAACAAAAATGCAAATATGCCAAGTAACAACGCAAAGATCAATGTAAGTGCTATTAATACAATACAAATGAAAAATGGCACGACACAAACTAAAAGTCCAATAGCACTATCAACATATGTTAAACTCCAAGTACTTTGATCAATTTTCTGTGCTTGTTTGCTCGAAACATTTGAGATATCAACTAAACATGAAAAGCCATAGAAAGACCATCCTGCATTAAATATGATCCATATTAAAATGGAGCATAATATCAGTATACCAAATGTTGGGTAATTTACATTCCATTTGCTTTCATCTATCGTCGTTTCTGTTAAATATTTGCTATAGCGTATTTCATCAGGTAGTGAATGCCAACGACATATATCAGTTGCGCATTTATTTGGTTTTCCATACCATGCAATTCTTGCATTTGAATCTAATAAATATATCATACTTTCATGACTTGTTGGATTGTCTAAATAATTAGTATTCTGGTTTCCATTGTTTTGCATATTATTATTATTATTATTATTATGGTTATTGTCTTTTTTATTACGAGCACATGGACATAATAAATGACGTAATGGTCTAGACGCAAATGCTAACGTGGCATCTTCATTTAATAATTTTGAGATACTTAATTCACGGTCTAATGCTACGACAAAATAATCACCTGGTTGTGCTCGAAAAAATTGATGTATATTTTCCATGGTACTAGTCCTTGCGACTAATACAGTAATAGGTATATTTGCTTGTGCCAACTCTTCCAAAGAGGTTTGGCAATCATTCGTCCATTTATCTGTACATAATATTACTTGCGTTGATTTTAACAATTCAACTTGAACGCCACCACCTTCTAAATGCTCTATATCTTTATTAATGACTAATACCTCGTGTAAACTTCGTGTTTTTGGTCGACGCCAAAATGGCAAGATGCCACGATACATTTCACCAAAATATTGTTGACTAGCATAAAATGAATTTCCAATGACATTGAAATTCATCGCAAGAAACCAAAAAATCAATACAATCCAGTAACCACAAATTCTGCATGTTAAATAAAATATCATATCATCATTTATTGGTGCTAGTTCCTCATTATCATTTGACAATATAAAATAGGTCAATAATACAAGGTAACTGCATGCAAATAATCGCGACAAGGTGGATAACACATTTGATGTTGATTTCTTCTTCCTCCGTGTCCGTTCATCATTTGTTTCCATCGAAGACATCATCATCTTTTCTCTATTCAATATATATTTATATACGTGTTGTATCTATATAATAAATCACTCACTTCTATGAATAACAATATTATACTTCTGACTATAATCTTTCTCCTCTCTATATTGACTTATTGTACATTTGTATATTCATAAAAAACATTTTATTATTATATATTAAAATTGTATTAAACTGATCTATTTATTTTGTAAAAGTGATATTCATGTATTTAAGGTAATTGACACAGCGAAAATAATTTTAATAGTACATCATTTTATTTTTATTATATAATACGACGACTAATCACTGTCATCAAGGACTTCAAGATATCGATCTTTTGCTATTAATTTCTCTCGTTCTTCTGCTATTAATTTCTCTTTGTGATTGACATCGTCCTCCTTCTGTACATCATCCTTTTTAGGATCAGCCAGCTCTTTATCAATGTCAGTGTCCTTATTCAAGCGTTTCCAATATTTATCTCCTTCATCCCATTCATGATATTTTTTATCAAATATACCGTTGCATTGTATAAAGCCAAGCATTTCCCAGTTCCAATATGTGTCTATATCAGCTGAGACTCGGTTATATGTTTCACCCATTATGCCAATAAACATATTAAGTATAATGGTTGAAAATGCATACATAAAAATAAATGATATAATTTGTGGAACCCATTCTGGTACTTGTTCAACATTGCTATAAGCATCTCTGCTATAATCGCCTAACATAGCTGCAGTAGTGGCATGAGTATGCGCTAGGAAACTAGTATCGTTACGGCCAGGGTGATCTTTACTCGTAGTATCCAATTGCAAAGCACTAAATATGGTTGAGAAAGAGATAATAAAACATCCCGTAATTTGTGCGAAGAAAGCTATGTTGGTTCTCATCATTGCAAGATAAAATGTTGCATACTTTTTCGTAGATAAAACATTGTACCATAATGCATTTAACCATGCACAAATATTCAACATTGCTAGTGCACACTTTCTATATACCATTATTTCCTTATGTTTGAAATGAAAATAAGAATTTTTTCCATTGAGAATATGGAATATGGTATTTGGCGAATCCAATATATAGTTAAAAATGTTTGAATGTACTTCGCAATCTTCACCGCTTAAGCTCCAGCAGCCAGCAAAACATGGAATGAAACCAATAATGAGACAACATGCAATTGATATGGCATGGGTCCATTTATATATTGGGCTAATTGTTCTGTTTCGAAAATGATAACTGTGGCGGTTTTTTGCATCCCTGTTTTTCCCGTCCCGAAGGAAAAACGGGAAACTGTAGTAAATAGTCCAACATGCTTCCAATATGGTTCGCACCAAACTATAACCAAATAATAGCAATTCACAACATACTTTTATGTATGTCCCCTGACTCATATTGGCACTCTGTAGAGCATAGCGTATGAAAATGAGTGATGAGTTAGAGAGGATATCCTTTTTAGGTTTAAGTGAATAGAATTTAACTTACACATAAAAACACACAAAGTAAGAAAAAGTAGCTTATACACTTCGATCTAAGAAATGCATTTCGAATGGTTGGTGTATTAAACTGGACATGAACAAGTCTTTGTAAGTTACGTATTTCCAACATTTGATGATGTCCTTTTTCATGAATGATTTCAAGACATCCTTTTCCAGTATACGGAGGTGTTCTGGAAATTGCATCAACTGAATCTGTGGAGCGTAGCGTATGATGCATGAGTGATTTGTTAGAGAGGTCATCTTTTTTATAGGTGAAGGGGAATAGAATATTACGTACACAATGGATAATAATCACAACGGATCCGCCCATATACCCATTGTTCTTTCTTAACACTGTCCCAAACAAATTTGAACAAATCGGGCTTTCCAAGCGATGCAGCGTAAGTGAGTGCATTTAACTTGTCCTTGTTTTCTAACATAAACAATTCCCCCTTATAGTGATTACTTTCTTTCCCCTCCTCTACTTTTTTTTTCTCCCATAACTCTGAAAGAAGCGTATACATATTCTTTAACCCATAATAAAGTGCTATATGCATAGCAGTATTACCATTTATCGTATCTTTCTTTGATATATCCGCGCCATTTTTTACTAATAATTTCACAATCTTTTCATTATTCATCATGACGGCAAAACTTAAAGGGTATCCTCCAGCATAACACGTGATACCATTGCATAATAGATCACCTTCGGTTTCAAATTCACTTTTAAACAACCAATTATACCAAGAATTTTTCTCTCTTTCCTCAACCACTTCTTTAGGTTGAAAAAACTTTCCTACTGCCTCATGATGCACTAATTTACTTTCATCATCTCGTTCACTTTCTCCTTTTAATAGTGTTTTTATCAATTCCATATCTTCTTTCACTATTGCGATGTGGAGGCAATTTTCTCCAGTATATCTATTGTATCCATCATTTTGTTTTTCATCAATCATTGGCTTCCCTTCTTCATAAGTATCATTTGCTGCCTCTGGAAATTTATTTATCACTTGTTTGGCTAACTTAGTATTTTTGTATAAACATATCAAGTGCAATGGTGTTGCACCTACATCGTCACGAATCCTTAAACTCTCATCATCATTTTCGAACGTATCTAAAATATTTTTGCTATGTTCTGCGCCATGTATTTTACAAGTACAATTTTTGATTGCATGCCATAAAGTTCCATTTTCTTCAAACAATTGTGCTTGTGATGACTCCTGACGGTTATATTCCAAGGTTTTTTTTGCAGGCTTTTTTCTAGTACTTTTTGCCCTTTTTTTAGCTGGCATGTTGATTTTCTTGTTCAGGTGCAACTTTTCAAATTTAATAATAAATATTTTTAATCAACAATACGTAGAAAGAATTATTTTATTTCTACTTATACTTTATAATTTGTATCAATCAATTAAATGACTGATATAACTTTTCAAATTTAATAATAAATATTTTTAATCAACAATACGTAAAAACAATTAGTTTATTTCTACTTTTACTTTCCTAAATTTAATGATAAAATACTTTTATTAAACAATGCGTATAAATAATTATTTTATATCTACTTATGCTTTCTTAGTTGTATCAATCAATTAAAAGACTTCTTTGTGTTTTGTTTATTTTACTTTGCATCTATTGCCATTTTCTATTTCTAATCTCATCAAATAATTGCAATTCAAAATTATATTATTGCCACACTTACAATACTGGACTTCTCTGGACGACACCAGAGGCATTTCCAGGTCCAAATCTACGTACCTGGTATAATACTTGAAATACTCCAAATCAATACTCAATATAAATACTCCAAATCTACGTACCTGATAATACTTGAAATACTGGACTATAGGTAAAAAAAATAAAATTCTGAAGAAGGGTATACGAGGTATACAAGGTACCTCTAATATATAGGGGAAAGAAATTATATAGTATAAATATCAGTAGTCTAGTCGAAATAATATGGATTATATGCAAAATAATAGAAATGAAAAAAAGATATTATACAAAAAAAATACAATTGCATTCGCTATATTTATATTAAAAAATGAATATATATATACAAAGAAAACAAGGTCAATATTCAGAAATAATCTAAGTAGAAGGAAAATAGTAATTAATATGGCATTTTTTAACAGAGGCGGTGGATTTCCACGCGATAATTTTGATGATTTCGATAGATTACGAAGTTTCTTTGATGACGATAATGAAATGAACACAGTAAACAGTGGAATGAGAGATTTCAGAAGCAGGCGTCACGCAAATGCAAACGATTCAATGGTAGTGTTAAATACTTTTGCACAGTGGCAAGCAGCGAAAGCAAAATGTACAAGCGAATGCAAAGTTATAGTTATTGATTGGTATTCTAAAGATGATTGGTGTCCACATTGTCCGAGATTGGCTCCTTTAGTAGAACAATACCAGGAAAAATTAAAAGAGGAACAGGTTGTCTTTTACAAAATTTATTTACCAAGATCGGGTTATTCCATTGTTGGCGAAGTATGTAACGATATCGGAATTTCTTCAATAAATGCAGTCCCTAAATTGACAGTCTTTAACAGCCATGTATCAGGGGATATTTCTAACGTGAAAACCTTTGGTGGAAGCGATTTAAAGAATTTGTATTATTATGCAATACAATGTTCTACGTTGAATAGGGCAAAAAAGTTCAATCAAGAAGATAAAATGAAGAAGAAAGCAGAAATTGTTAATTTCTCTAAACCTGATTTCACATGCAATGTTACGTTGGGTATGTATGGAGATAATAATGTATATGCAAATATGAAAAGAGAAGGCTTCGGAAGTATCGAATTAAAAAATTTTACTCCTTTCGATGGAAAATGGTATTATGAAATGATTTTATATGAAGAACTTTACCATAATTCATCAATTGGGCAGGTCGGATGGGCCCTACCCAGTTTCAAACCAAACTCGAGGAATGGAGAAGGTGTTGGGGATGATAAATATAGTTGGGGATATGATGGTGGCAGGCAATTCATATGGATAAATCGGCAAAAAATTTCATGCGGTGGAGGAAGATGGTCCAATGGCGATGTAATTGGTTGTAGTATAGATATCGATGACAGCATATTAGGCTTCTATAAAAATGGAAGGAAAATAAAAAAATTCCGTATAAATCAGAAATTTGCAGAAGTATATCCAGCAATCTCATTTGCACGTGGATTTTGTTTTCAAATTAATTTAGGTGCACCAAATGATTCCAGATGTACAGGGGGAAAATTAGTAAATGATGAGCTTAAATATTTACCAGAAGATCATAAATCAGTCCAAAGCTGGTTTAATGAGCGAGTTTTTCAACCGAATGATTTTGTTAAAGTTTCATGTCTGAAAAGTAGCAAAAAATTAAATAATAAAAAAGGAAAGGTGATAAGTCAGCGCGAGGATGGAAGATACCTTGTGAAAATTGATGGGAAGGACTCGTACATCAAACCAGCGAATTTAACAATATATATACCAGAAATGAATAAGGCAATAGGGGCAGCATACACTGTCAAGAATAAAGCAACAGGGAATTTTTCACCATTCGCAGCAGAAAAAAGGAAAGCCCTCGTGACCAATAAAGAAAAGAAGAAGGCAACAGAGGCAGCATATACTGACCGCAAATTTAATTGGCCCTCCGAACCTTCGAATAAAAACAAAGACGAAGATTTAAAATCATCACCGGCCAATTCTTCACAAGAAAACAAACCAACACCACTTGCAAGGCATTCATCATTTTATGAAACCAAAGCTATAAATGTAGAACTGTATGCTGACGTTATGGAATGTTTGCGAGAACCTAAAAAAATAACTAGCACCTCCAAACTTGAGAATCCATTTGGAAAACTGGTTAATGAATGGCATGCAAATCGATACAAAGACTTGACACTTATTGGAAAAGGCAGCTCCGGAGTAGTCATTTCAGCACATGACAATTTTATCGATTCCACAATTGCATTTAAATTTACCTTGGATAAAAAAACTGAAAGAGAGCATACCTTACTTTTAAGAGCCAAACACAAAAATATATGCGAAGCTCTAGATTGCTGTGGGTTTTCCCGTAAATCAAGCCGTGGTCAAAAGGAAGCTGGCATTTTTTGCATGGCAATGGAGTATATTGATGGCGACTCGCTTGAAACCGTCTTGAAAAACCATAAGAAACAAAAAACTAAAATGTCAAACGGCGACTTCTTAATATTAGCGACGAATTTGCTTGATACACTTGAGCATTTTGAGAAAAAAAATATCATACACCGTGATTTAAAACCAGGAAACATATTGTGGCATTCTAAGAAAAAAATATGGAAGGTGATAGATTTTGGCATTTCTTTAGTACTTTCAGAAAAGAAAGAATCAAATAAAGCTGAAAATCATATTTTTCAGACATCTAAAACATCCATTCAAAAAGCCATTGGCACTTTGGCGTATATGAGCCCAGAGCAATTAGATGATTCAAGAGCACCAGATTCACGTAGTGATATCTGGGCCGTGGGGATTATTCTTTACTCGTGTTTAAGTGGCGGAAAATTCCCTTTTGAATTGCCAGATGAAAATTCAAGTGAAAATGTCTATAATATGAAAATAAGACAATCGATTCTATCACCGTCTGCTCTCTCAAAATTACCAACCGATGCTGGAGTTTATGCAGATGCTATTGATAAAGCATTACAAAAAAATCCAGATAATAGGTGGTTGTCCGCCAGTGAGTTTCGGAATGCGCTATTACATATGAAATTAAAAGCATTCAACGAACCGGGGCATTGGGATTATTTCATATCGCATGCACAGGTGGATGGGGCTACATTGGCTGAAGCTATATACTCGTCCATGAAATATGAGCATCACAAAAGATGTTGGTTAGATGTTAAAATGAAGGAGCGCGATGAAGAAGCAATGCAAGAAGGTGTCCGAAATTCTAGTACCTTTTTAGCCATTGTTAGCGAAAAGTATTTTACACGGCCATTTTGTATTAAAGAACTAGAATGGGCTATAAAATTTGAAAAGGGTATAGTAGTTGTAATTGATGTAGGATTAAAAAGTAAGATTGGTGATTTATTACAATTATGCCCCCAGAATTTACGCACCATTGGTTCTATAAATTTTATTGATTTGAATCGTGGCGATGTAGACTATTGGAAAGTTGGTATGAAGAAAATTCTCGAAGCTGAACGAAAAGTTTTAATCAAACCCAGAAAAGTCATGCCATCACGAAGCCACTCAGTAACTTAAAAAAGTATTAAAAGATGGGGAAATAGTGTTTGAATTGTACGTATACTTGTTTGAACAAATAATTTAAAAAAAGAAATAAAAATATCATCAAACGCGTGTGTATAAAAAAAAAACAAAAAAATCAAATTACGCGTACCTACCAGCGTAGAAGTGCATAAAAAGTCTAGAATAAAAGTGAAATTAATATATATAATATATATATAGTAAATTAAAAATAAATTATGCGTAAATTAAATTATACAGTATTTGGATTTGGATGATATAGATGGTGCAACTAGGAAAGTTTTGTCCAATCTAATTTTAAAAGCATATAAATATTTTATCTCTGTAAATTCATCGTCATGATGGGTTTACGGAGATTTCGCATTTTGTATGGGAGGTAGGGTGGAGTATTGATAAACTTTTTATTTAAAGTAACTTTAAGATTATTTTAATTAAATTATATATATATTAATATATATACGACTTCGTATGTATTTACGTCGTATAAACCTCTCGCTTCCTCTCTCTCCTTCCCGTTATCTCAATTTAATGTATTTCTTTTCTATCATAGAATTAATTGTTTTTCTTAAACTTTCCTCCATCGTTACAAATGATTGAAATCCCAATACGGATTTTGCTTTTTTATTTGTTACTGGTAACTTGGAATTTAACATTTTCCATTCGTAATCAGTCATGAAAAAGTATTGTAAATAAATTTTCCATGATGGTGTTGTTCGTACATTATTTAAAGCTTTATGAACTGTTTGGAAATTGCTTGCAACATCTACAACGCTGCCTTCAAATTCATTCGTAATTATAAATCTTTCACCACTTACATTCTTTTTAAATAGAACATCATGATGTGCTTTTGCTACATCTTCTGCATCTACCCAAGAAAAATAAATCAATGGTTGCTCATTTCCATATAGCATTTGACGTATAAATACAGGGCTTGCTTTTGTATGTGCTTTACATAAACATTCACCAATAACTACACTTGGATTTATTACAACAGTATCGAAATTTGTTGCATCGTCATTGCCTGCATCAACAGCGATTTTTTCTGCAACACATTTTGCATATCCATAATAATCACCATTTACCTTAGGATCTGTTGTTGAATTATAATTACTTTCATCAAATATGAATGAAGGATCATTTGCTTTTTCATGATAAGGGTCTATAATAGCAGCAATCGAACTTGTTTGAACAAAACGCTGAACAGTGGAACTTTTTTTTGCAGCCTTAACTACATTAGTTGTACCTTGTATATGTGATTCCAATAATGCATCACTCCATGATTCATGAACACGAGCAGCTGTATGAATTACAGCATCGGCACCTTCAAAAGCTTCATCATAACTTCCTTCTTTGTCTAATGAGCTGGCATAAAATTGGATCCTATCGCCTCCAAGTTCTTCTAAATGTTCAATTTTAGTTTTATTACTTGGGTCTCTGACACATGCTCTAATTGAAAATTTCGTATTTTCAATTAAATATTTAACAACATGGCTACCAACAAATCCATTTGCACCAGTAATTGCAATAACATTTTTTTTATTCTTCTTTAATTCAGGCATTTTTTTTTCTGTTCGTTATAACAATAATACTAATAATAACAATAAAATGTCTCTACATATACGTTTTATATATTATACATATACATTATATTATATACCGTACATCTCCACGGGTGTGGTACATCTAGTATAATATATATATATATACTTGTATTTTTTTTGATGAAGAAAAAATAATTCTGGTGGTGATTTTTTTTTGATTATTTGCACATTTGCACATTTTGTGTTTTTTTAACATTGACACAGGCCGTATTAAAAATCCACTGCGCTTGGGTTTTGCCAGAGAGGTGTGGTGTTAGTGTATTATAATATAAGGCGCTTTTATTATTTACTTTTTTTATATAAGAGCATCAATTTTTTCAATTTTTATTTTTATTGAATAAATGTATCCTGATATGTACATAAATTATACAAGAAGGTTTTCTTTTTTTTTCCCCTTATAAGAATAATAATAGTAGGACATATATATATATATATATGTAGACATATATATCGATATTAATTATTAGATATATAGTATATATTGCATCCTCTAAACAAGTTTAACGGTTATTATCTACTATCATCATGGCTGGGGGTTTTAAATTATCACATGGGATTGTGATTATATTAGTTGTAGGTGCTATTTTTCAAATCATGGCAGTTGGTTATATTGCTTATACTTTTCATATATTTGGTAATAATAATAACGATGTTGCAAATATCCCAGTAGCAAATAAAGGTATGAATGCAATGAAACAAGTAAAAGAAATTGCAAAGCAGCAAAATAAGAGGTTGCTTGATAAGCAGCAAGATAACCATAAAAGCCAACATATTGGCAAAACAAATAATAAAAATAATAAAAAAAAAAAGGGAAATGGATGGTCAAACTTATTTAACCATATGCCCAAGGTACCAAAATTACCTTTTAAAGCAAAGTTGCCAGAAGATGCTTCATTTGATGTTTTTTTAGGTATTATGTCAAAAGAAGGAGAAGAAGATAAACGCGCTGCAATTCGCTCAACTATGGTTGCTCGTTATGGCAAAAAAAATTGGAAATATATGTTTTTCGTAGCAAAACCGAAAGGTTTTTTGATTCAATCAGAAATTGAAAAATACAAAGATATTGTAATAGTCGATGTTGAGGAGACATATCGGGAAGAACCAAAAGTAGTTATGGGGCTTTTAAAAACTGCATTGACGGCATATAAAACTAAACCTCGATGGGTTGTTAAAAGTGATTCGACAACGTATATAAATATTGATGATTTATTAAGTAATTTAAATAATGGTGTAAAGAAATATGCAAAGAATTTTTATGGTGGCTCCCCTGTTGTCGGTAATAAACCGATACGTGATAAAAATTCACAATTTTACGAATCGAGGGAAGATATACCAACTGATACGTTTGCACCTTATAACTCACAACGTGGTGGTTATATTTTTTCAGGTGACTTAGCAGCTTGCATGATTGAAAAAGTTGCAGCAAAAAAAGTGAAAATATTACATAATCAAGATGTTGCAATGTCGATCATTGCTCTTGCATGTAATGCCAAACCAACAATATTTACAAACCATTTATCTATTATGTTTCCTGATATGGTTGATAAAAAAAAGATGCAAAATCAAGATAAAAAAGCCAAGGAATTGTCTGATATGCTCCCATATCAATGGAACAAACGAGCAGCTAAATTGGTTGGTCAAGTCCGTAAAAATATACCTGATCAACGATCACAGCAATGTAAATCGAATTTTCATGATGCTTCAAAAATTCATTTGGATACTAGTATTATAATAACCTTTGTTGAGGAACAACCAACGGTGTTTGTACGTACATTGCGTACGATATTGTTGAATACACCTGCAAAATTATTGAAGGAAATCATTTTAGTTGATGATGGATCTAGTCAAAAATGGTTGAATCAACCATATCCACTTTCCATACATCCGTCATATCCACAAGGTGGTCCGATTGCATTAAAACAAGATAAGTTCATTAATTATATAAAGAAAATATCGCCAAAAATCAAATATGTACGGCAGGAAAGGGAAGGATTTATCCGTGGCCGTGTGAAAGGTATTCAATTGGCTACGTCGGAGACATTTACTGTCATGGAAAGCCATGCAGAGGTATGCAAAGGTTGGTTGGAACCATTATTATGGGAAATCCAAGTAAATCCTAAAACGATGGCAAATCCTGTAATTGTACAAATTCATTTTCATTCCTTTGCATTTTTAAATCCAGTTTACCAAATGATGGATTACAATTATTTATTTGAAATGAAATGGGGCACATTGACAGGCGAAAAAGCGCGAACGAAAACTTACAAACCTTACAATTCACCTGTGCATGCTGGTGGTATATATTCAATGAAAAAATCATATTATAATTCACTTTTAGGGTATGATAAAGCTATGAAAGGATTTTCAAGTGAGAATTTAGATCTAGCATTTCAAGTTTGGATGTGTAATGGTGGTGGGCGCAATATTGTTGTTCCGTGTGCGCATGTTGGACACGTCTTCCGTGATAAAAGTCCGGCGGTTTCCTTAGCAATATTTACCGCACATAATGTAAATACAAATAAAAAAATATTAATTGATAGCTGGTTGCCAAAGGGTTTACCATTACGTGACGAAGTGTTAAAAGAACGGAATCATGACTTAGATAATTTTAAATTAGATCATCCTGAAGATATTCCAAGGCGTCAAAAATGGATTAAAGATCATTGTGTAGGGTGGGATTGGTTTTTCAAACATGTCGGTAAACCAACTCATAATAAGTAGTGTGTTGAACAAAAGAGAGAGAGAGATAAAGTGTGAGAGAGTGTGTTCTTAATGCATTAAATATTATCATATTAATATTAAAATAAGAAGAGAGAGAGTGTTACACATGTGCATATATATATTAAATTTTAACCATCATTATTATATAAAATAAAAATAAAAATCTGTGCCGTGGAGCACTTCTTTAAATTAAATATTAATAGCACAGAGTAGTATAGGCCGGGCAGGCTTATCGATACTGCTGCACTTCTGAACTGCGTAAGCAGTGCTACCCTCTAAACCGTGAGAAAACTGTGCACTTAACACTATTCACTATGGGGGAAATATTCATCATTTTTTCTATATTTTCGGATATTTGCTATTTTTCCAAATATATGAAAAATAAAATTGGCATTTTAGAAAACGATATATATACATATTTCCCATAGAGTGAATACTGTTATTTGTTAGTGCACAGTTTTGACGGTGACGACAGCCCAAGGATTTTAATGCTGTGCAGTGTATTTTAATGCTGTGTAGTGTATTATAATACGAGCTCGTACTAATCAGCATGTTCAGCACACAGTACATTCAACATTCAACAAAAAAAAAAAAAAACAAAAAAAAATATTGCACTATTATTGGTGGTGCTAAAACCAGGCAAACTAATGTTGAAGTTATAAAAAAGTCCAAAATAGTACGTATGTCCCTCAGTATATAAAACAAAAAACAAGGAAATATATATAAAACAAAAAACGAAAACAAACAAACAAACAAACAATAACAAACAAAGAAATAAATAAAAATTCTAAAACAATATCAATCAACAGAGTCAATTATACAAAGTCAATATGAAATTATTTACATTACTACTTACAATTATTTGTATCCTTGGTTTTGCATTGAACAACGCAAATGCAAGATTACGAGGTGGTGCTTCAGCAATTCAAAAAAGTAGATTACCACCCTCGAACGATGAATTATTCGACAGATGGTCCTTTGGTGGAAGCACACCATCTTACTCGTACCGTGGCACTACGTATAATCGTGGTGGTTACAAAGCAAACCCAAGTAGCAGTGCTATTAACAATGCGCAGCGAAATGGTGCATTGAGCAACTATGAAGCAACCCGCTATGGCATCAAAAATTACAGAAATGGAAGATGTACAAACTGTGATGAGAACGAAGAAACTGTTGGCCAAACTTACCGATCTGGTGGACATACCATGAACAGCCGCGGATATTTAGCTAATCCATCAAGATCAAATCAAATCAAGGCAAGAAATGCTGGTGCATTGACAAACTCCGAAGCAAGATCTATGGGTTTGAAGAATTACAGAGGTGGAAGAATCACAAACGATGAAATGGAAGAAATGGTTGGTCGTCCTTCTTATACAATGGGTAACGGGAACACATACAGATCCGGTGGACATACCATGAACAGCCGCGGATATTTAGCTAATCCATCAAGATCAAATCAAATCAAGGCAAGAAATGCTGGTGCATTGACAAACTCCGAAGCAAGATCTATGGGTTTGAAGAATTACAGAGGTGGAAGAATCACAAACGATGAAATGGAAGAAACTGTTGGCCAAAACTGCATTTTCTGTACACAAAATAATAAGTAGAACTTAAAACGAAAGCTGCTTGCGACGATATTTAAATCTGCATAAATAGTAAAATGATTTTGTGATGATATATCATATATGACTAAATCAAATTGTACATATAATATATTTTATATGCATATCATCATATTTAATTACCCCACAAGTAAAATAAAAAAGAAAATATTCTCACACATTTGAGAGGAATAAAAGGTAGTAAATCGATGAATCACATGCATGTATAAAAACGAAGAAAATTATATATTTAAAAATAAAAAAAAATATTTTTACAACAGGGTATTTTATTTTAAATATTGGTATTTTATCGTATTTTTATAAAAATTTTACACTTCTCGTGTTAAGAGTACAAAAATACAAAAGTACATCAATAATTACCAAGTATGCTTCGTACAATATTTAACATTTTTCACTTTTTCCATTGGTTCACTAAAATTTTATCTCCAATCTTTATATACAACGATGGATCATGTTGATTCTCATGTCTCATTATGAATGATTCTCCAGCATCGGTTAAATTGAAAGTAGTCCCAAACATTGGTTCTAACTTATAAAATTCACTGCTTGGTGAAAGGTGCGGATAATATTCACTTCGGAATTTTTTTAACAATTTCAAAATCTGGAGCTTTAAATCTTTTACTCCTGTCTTTGGGTTCACGGTTGGTACAGTACAACGACCGGCTTTTTTGACAATCCTAAAGTAAGCATCTTTATTTTTTAATGATGATGCTTCGTTTTTTTGTGTTATTATGGAAAATAAATCCACTTCATCTTCCACAAATGGTGCATCACTTGAAGATGAAATGATAATATTTTTCCTAAAATTGTGCAATGATACATCAGGAAAATCTTTTGTACTAGTGGCAGCAATTTTTTTATTTAACCAAACCATAGATTGCAATGATATCATACTAAATTGAGCCCAATCGGAAAACCTTGACCCATTTTTTGGACGAGCAAGCTTACCATATTTTGGTGACACCGCTAAAGGACGTAAATTGTTACTGCCCATATATATCAAACGTAATGGTGTTTCAGAATTTAAAAACGAAGTTAGAAATCCAGAAACTTCATCCCCTTGATCAAATCCAGTTGCGGGACTACCAAACAAATCGCACTTCCATTCCATACTACCTGAAAGTGTCAAAGGGACCAACATTTGACAAAATATATGTTTTTCGTTGTTTTCAGCTGGTACACGAATGGTCATATCTCCATTTGAAAACTTAATAAAAGGTTTTATTAAAGCCATTTTTGGAAGGTTGCGTAGCGTCATTATTGTACAATTATATTTTTTATCATTCGCCTTTTCTTTACCTTCATTATCATATACCCCCTCTTTCACAATTGCCCAAGCTCTGTCGTAACAATATTCGCCATGTGCTAAACCAGATGGGGTTAAACGTGCAGATGGAACTTCAATTCCACTACAACTTTTAATTGGAAATATATTGATTCCTTTAATTTCACCAAGTACAATATTATTTTTGTTCTTATTTATCTTTTCATGATTTTTTCTTACTACATAAATTGTACAAATTAATCCTGCAATAATACATAAGATTGATACGATGACTTGTGGTTCTTCGAATAATAAATTGTAATCAATATCCATGTTTTTCAAAGCAACGACAATAAATAAATAGTTTTATTATATGTATATGATGTATCCGTCACAAAACTTATTTTGTTTTTGTTAAAATTATTTTTATTTTTATTAATTATTATAAATTGTTGTTTGAAGAATATTATTTATCCATTCTTCAATTTTTTATTATAATACCACACCACCACATCATGCATGCCGGCACATACATCATCATCATCATCATATTAATATAACCAATAAATACTATTATATTATTATTTATATATATAAGAAATAAAAAGTAGAGGATGAAAAAGAATATGAAGAAGAAGATGAGAAATAACATATATAAAATTCTCAATATACCATAACAAATCTTCTGTTTATCATTAATATACCTAAATAATATATCATTTATATATATACATATATATGTTAAAATCGATAATTATAAATTCAATACTATTATAATGAAGAAACGACGCAAGACATCAAATCAAAATAATAATAATGATAAAACCTATTTAAATATAATGAAAGGAAAATTCTACAATAATTATTTATTTAAACTAATTTTATTTAGAATTATGAATGCTTTAATAGTAGATACATATTTCAATCCTGATGAATTTTGGCAAGGTCCAGAAGTTGCACATAATATGGTATTTGGTTATGGTCACTTATCTTGGGAATGGAAACTTAATGCAAAATTAAGAGGTGCTACACATCCATTATTATTATTTGCAATACCATATAAATTTTTACAGATACTTGGTATAGATACGCCATTGTTAGTTGCAATTACCCCCCGTATTGTTCAAGGCATAATAGCTGGCATTGGTGATGCGTATATTTATTTATATGCTTTGAAAATATTTAAAAACGAAGATATTGCATATTTAGCATTATTTTGTTCCATTTTTTCATGGTTCCATTTTTATTGTTTGATACGAACATTTTCAAATTCAATTGAAACAGTTTTAACAATTATTTCATTATATTATTGGCCATTAATTACAACATCGTTATCTAAAGAAGAAGATGAAGATACTAATGGCGTATTATCATCAAGTCGAATGTATGGTTTATTTTGGTGTGGTACATGCGTTACTATGAGACCAACCAGTGCCGTTTTATGGTTATACGTTGGTCTATGCGAAATATATAGAGTAAAAACTTGGAAAGGAAGATTCAATATGCTATTTTATGAATTAATTCCAGCTATATTCTTTTGGTTATTTACATCATTGCTCATTGATAGATGGTTTTATGGTGAGTGGACAGTTGTTTTGTTTAATTTTTTTGAGTTCAATTTTGTAAAAGGTTTAGATAAATTATATGGCACACATCCATTTTATTGGTATTTCACAGAAGGTTTCACTGCAAATGTTGCTTTTTTTTTACCAATTTATTTTTATTCCGTTTACAATGTATATTTTGTATTACATAATAAAAGTAAATATACGTTTGAAATGAAATATTTATATGGTTTAACGATGTTTACTATGTGCATATTTAGTTTTGGTGGGCATAAGGAATTTCGCTTTATATTACCATTGTTACCCATTGTATTTATACAATGTGGATACGCATTATTCGAAATCAAACAAAAAATATCTGAACGTTCGTATAAATATATTCTATCGTTCTTAATTTTAACAAATATTTTGCTTGGTACATATGTATCTGTATATCATCAAAGCAGTCCAACAAAAATCATGAAATTTTTACGTAATGAAGCAACAGAAAATGGTGGTAATGATGATGGTCGAGTATTGAAATCTGTCCATTTTTTAATGCCATGTCATAGTACACCATATTATAGCCATTTGCATCAAGATATTCCAATGTGGTTTATTGATTGTTCACCACCATATATGGTAAAACCAGAAACAGAAACACAACAAATTAAATATTTTGATGAAAATCCATTAGCATTTGTTAATGATTTATATTTTAATAATAAAAATGATGCAAAACTTGTAACAAAACAATATAATAAAAAAGATCATGATCAATATATTATAGTAAAGTGGTATCATGAACAATTACCAAGTCATATTGTGACGTTTGATACATATGAAAAGAGAATTATGCCATTTTTAACAAAACATGGTTATGAGAAAAAAAAAGAAATCTTTCATAGCCATATAAAAGGTGATGCTGATTCAAATGAACATTTTCAATATGCAAGTGTTTGGTATAGAGAGATATAAATATCTGCGCTTCGTATGATGTATTTAAACACGAGGATATCAGTACAATTTGTACCTACGAAGTGCATATTTATATTACTTCGTACGGTTCGTAGGATTCGTAATATTTTTACACGGGGAACAAAAATATATACGATATGATGTGCGTGCGAGATATATGTCTTGTGTGTGTGTATTTTTTTTATAAAATAATTTAAAATATTAAAAAATATATATTTTTATAAATATTTTTTTTTTTATTATTTTTTAATCATAATATATAGATATGATAGATGGCCATATTTAAAATTTATATGACGAAAATCTTTTATATATATATATATATATATATTATATATTATATTTTACATTTGCATATCACATACAACCTTTTCTGTTGAGACCTTTAGTTTTACGGTGGGAGACCGTACTTTATAAAAATCAATAATTGTTGGAAACATTCTAAATTTATTTGCTGCATTAACAAATACAACATTAGGATTTACATTTTGAATTTCAAAAGTACGTTCTGCACCACACGCCTCACATGATAAAAATTCATCTTTGTTAATAAATGTACAAGTTTTGCATGTCCATCCTTTCGTCATTTCCTTCTGATTATTATCATCACTATTGGTATTATTATTATTAATAATATTATTACTATTATTATTATCTTTACTACTATTATCATTATTATTATTGTCAGTACTATTGTTATTTAAACTATTTGCACGTTGTATTCTTGATGCAAAAACATCACGTACATCAATTACAGCTTTTGCTATACCACTTTCATAATGGCAATGACCAAACATATGCAATGTTGGAGTAACGCGAATTACGTTATCCAATAATAATGGACAACCCATATAAGTTACTACTTCTTTCTTCTCTTTTCTATCCAATACACCATATGGCGGACAATGAGTTATTAATATATCAACATCTTCTGGCATACGACTCCAATTTTTAGCACATTCGTCTGATGACACAGAAAAAGCATTTGCACGTTTAGTAAATCCTCTTTCTGGATTCCACGGTCCACCCCAAAATTTAATACCATTCGCAATAAATTCTTGACCTTGGAGATATACAGCATTGGATATTACATTTTGGTTTTGTATCGGTCCACTTGATGATAAGTTGATTTCATGATTTCCAGCTACAACAATTTTCAATGTATGAGGTTGATCTTTTAACCAATTATTAAAATCTTCCGTATCATTTTTAGCTGTATGCCAATTAGACCAATCCCCACAATGTATTAATATATCACCATCTGGTAATGTTCCTAATTCTCGATGTTTACGATGTGTGTCAGATAATATAACGACTGTGGATAAAGGTATGTGATATGTTAGATAGGATTTTTATTAGGTGTATAATAAAGAATAAATTAATTCTTATGTATCACAATACTTACTTCGTGTCCTCTTTGCATTTGGATCATCAGCTGGACCTACTACAAAAGGCACACCTTCTTGATATGGTATTTTAGTAAATGTTGGTGCACTTCTTTGTGCAATTGGTGGTGTTGGGTTATTCCCCATACTATATTGATGTATATGTATATCTTATATATATATATATACCAAATAATCAATTCGTATGTATATATGTACTATATAAATTATTCTTTATTAATATATGATTTACTTTATATTATCCATATATATCGTATCCACAACTATAAAGATAATATATTTAATATAATACTTTTATTTTAATAATTTAATCTCCTTCATCAAAACAAAAAAAAAAAACAGGTATGGAGCAGATGTTAATGTAGATAGTAAAAAATATACTAATTATAGTAAGATTTATTATACTTAAATATTTAAGAACTTATATACTTAATTTAAAGAATTTGCGCAACAAGGAGGCAGGGAATTTAAATTATTTTTTGTTGTTGTGTGATTTTTTTGTCCTCTGTCCTACGAGATCTAGTTTAAGTTATTAGTAGTACTAATAGATATATATATATATAGTACATAAATACAAGATCGTAAGAAATAATATTAGATTAAAATTAAACAACGTATTTACGTATTTACTACTGTAAAGTCTAGGACCTAGATTAATACATCCGGATTATCAAAGAAATAAAAGTCAACGCGCGTATTTATTGTCATAATTATGGAAAAAACTGGAGCAAAAATAATACTAGAAGGTACTACCCCAAATGAAATATTATTAGGACGTACGGACGGTGGAGTATTTGTTATGTCAATGGCAGCATCACCAACAAATAAAGAAAACAGATGGACGTTGGAATTTTCAAAAGCAGTACACAAAGCTTTTGACTGTATTGAAGATACATTAGCTGCAGATCCACCAGGTACACCTGCATCATTATTAACAATTTCAGAATCAGAGAAATTTTATTCAAATGGTATCGACCCT
>JACLAD010011629.1_pt1 | contig 20707 bp, 10 predicted proteins | sample 8027901 | NCBI WGS metagenome assembly JACLAD01 (sample SAMN15725071, study PRJNA655200) | protist metagenome | isolation source: fluorescence activated cell sorting (FACS) single amplified genomes of... | place: Spain: Blaines Bay Microbial Observatory, Mediterranean Sea | collected 2016-07-05 | reverse complement strand
TAAATAGATTAAATGTGTTTCTGTTTTCTTTTCTTTTGCCAATTTTAAAATATTTTCCTGTTCAGTTATATGTTTCGTTGTTTGTCTGTTTCTTAAGTCAGTCTCCTCAGCAATACGCACTTCTTTTGGTTTTGCCCACCGTAATTCCTTTGATTTCAAATTAATCCATTGTTTTTCTCCATCTTCAGTTTCTCGCTCTTCCCAATTTTCCATTGAAATCATCCAATTTTCGGACGCCTCCTCTTGTAATTTAGATGATAATTCTTGTAAACGGTCCAATTCATCATCTTGGTCATCAGCATTTGTCGCAGCTTGTTCTGCATTCCATTTTGTTTTCATTACGACGTTTCTAATTCTTAAATATTCAACTTCTTTCTCTAATTCTGTTACATCTTTTTCTGCCGTTTTCCCAGCTTCAATGCATGCATACCCATAGGCAACGGTGGCAGCTTCCTCTTGGGTTGCTTTTGTTTTTAAATTATAAAGATATATAACAGCTTCTTGACATGATTGGAATACATACGGTTCCTCATACGAGGTTTCATCAGTTTTTGTATTCCAAAAATAAACGGTGCCATCCTCTTCTTTCGCACGGGACCAATTTTTCTTCTCTAGCTGCCACGCTTCCACGTTTTGCTCTGCATTTGGAATAGCTTTTCTCCATTCATCCGCATTTGCTTTTTGACTTTCATATGCTTCTTTAGCATTTTCGTATGCAGCAATTTTTGCCCTCATTTCCAATTCTGCTTGTACCTTTTTCATTAGTTTAAGTGTTTTTTCATCAATTTCTTTATCCTCAGCCGGTGCTGAAAATGGTTTGTAAAAAGCGCCATCTGGTGGAGGGGTCCACATGACTTCTCCAGTTTCTTTGTTAATATAATGAAAATCTCCAGTTCCTGCATCTGGTACTTCATACCAAGGCGTTGGGTCTAATTTCCATTGTTCCCTCATCCATGTATCCCAATTTTTCCATTCCTCGTCCTGTTCTTCATCATGCTGTTTCAGCACATTTTTATACTCTTCTGATTTTACAGTTTCCTGAACGATTGTGCCCATATCCACACCAGAAATCATTGCTTGCACTTTTAAACCTTCTAACTTTTGATTATGATTATGTGCTGCAACTTGAATTATGCTACGATGCAATTTTGTTTTTGCTAGCGATGGTACAGGCGGTACATAAGGTTTGAATGGCGCGCCAAATGGCGGTGGGTCAAACGATGTCTCCTTTGTATCTGGGTTGTAATAAAACAGTATGCCTGTTTCAGGATCTTTCTTCTGTTCCCACATTTGATTTTCCGCTTTATCAACTTGTTCAAACATAAATGAATTCCACCGATCCTCTTTTTCTTTTTTCCAATATTCATAGACCTGATTCCCATAAGGATTGACCCAATTCAAATATTCACGATATGTTCGTTCCACTATTAAATTAGCTTTGATAGTCTTTGAAAGCATTTTTCCAACATGTCCGCGATACACACGTTGTACTCTTTCAGCTGCAGCTACTTGTTCTAGCATTTCTTCGAATATGTCTCTTAAAATTATTACCGCTGTTCCAAAAGCATGTTGTTTCATTGCATTTTCTGCGTCCATGACACTATTAACCATCATCTCATGTAAATGCCCTTTTCCATCATTTAAAAAGGATGAATATGGCCTTCCAGCCACCAATGCAGTGACGCGTTCTCCAGCAGCATGGTAAACTTTGTATGCTTTCTCTTTTGCTTGTTTTTCAATCTTTAAATACTCCTTAGTCTCCGATGATTTAATATTCAACGATTTGGTACCTGCTTGCAACAAGGATTTGGGATTTGAGTTATAATATTGAAATAATTGTTCTAATTCGTACACGGATGGACGCGCTTCACTTCTCATGAACAATTCTGTAAATTCATTTGCAACGTTTTTGCTTTCTTCATTTGGAAATTTTTGTAAAAATACTTTAAAGCACTGTTCCTTTGTTTCTACCAAAGCAAATTTACGTTTCACACCTGGATCCCCACATATCATATCAACAATACGCCCACGTTCATCTTCGTCATCAATTGCCATTTTATTATGTATGGCCTTCATTGCAATTTGTCGTTTATTTTCATAATCACCGATAAGTCTATCGTAATCCGTTTTTTCATACTGTAAATCATCCGCAGCACGTTTTTTAATCGCTGTTACCCTTGCTTTAGCACGTTTGATTTGTCTTCTACGCTCTGCGCGTGACATTTTTGCAGATTTGTCTGGAATCTTTGCAGTCAAGTCTTTCACTGACTCAACTTTTTTTTGTGCTAAATTAATTTTTTTCATCAGCACACGTTTTTCTTTCGTAAGCTCTTCATATTTATTCCCGGCGTTTTCTCTCCATTCTTCATCGTCCTCTTTCACAATATCTGTCAAGACGTATAGTTGTTTCAACGTTGTGACACCACGTCGTTTAACTTGCGCCAAATGTTTTTTTAATCCTAATCGGATCATCCATAAATCAAACGTCATGTGGTTGCTTTCTTTGTACGGATCGTACGTGTCTTCGGTTTGCGCAATAGTCGCCGTGATTACTAGCGGAACTTCGCTGAAATGGCCGAAACGGTTTGCATTTTTACGATCCAAACCTTTAAATCTTCGTGCAAGTTCTTTTCTAGAAGCAAATCTACGCCAACACATTTGAATCATACGCGAGGCATTGAAATGCCGTATTGGCTCTCTACGTTTCCATGCGCGGTACATTCCTTGTATGCGACGTATGGCAGGATTGACAATGACAAGATTACGTGTAAAAATGACTTTTGGCAACATTTTGAAATATAGTACGACACCTAAATGCCTAACTTCAACAATACGTTCGCTTCTTCTTTTTCTAGCAAACCTTTGTCTTATCGCACATTGTATGCGGATAGCGCAATCTCTTCTATGCCTAAGTACATTTGCTATTTTTCGACCAACATGCCCACGCCACACGCGTTGTATGTGTCTTGCATATGGTATACGTTTTCCTTTAAATGCAGCATCGTTCCATGCCAAACGCCTTAATCGTTTTTGTCTCAATTTAAATGTTAGCAATGATTCCTTCTTTCTCTCCGTACGTAATGGCGCGTAATAATAATATGCAGCCCATTCATAACTTGGATAATATGGTATATCATGGGTAAGTACATAATTACGTTTCAAGCGCAGCCATTTAAATTGTATTTTTCGAGCAGCTATTACTCGCCTAGCTCTTCTTTTCGATAAATGACGAACAATACCCTTTACTTCCTGGCGTGCCTTCATACCCCTATAAAGTCTTTGTGTATTTACAACACATGTGTTGACCTTTGCAAGGTATTTTTTTGCTGCAACGGTCAACCGTTTGCGTTTTGCCCTTCGTTTGTATTTCCTTTTCCATATGCGCATACGTTTCCTCCAAACCAAACCTCGCACAACTGATTGTACTGCTATGACCGCGCGCCATCGTCGGTCACGACGTTTTGCACGCCATGCCAGATAATCCGCTCGATCAGATAATCGAAGAGATGTCATTAAAACAAAACTTGGAAAATATTCCTGTCTTATTGCCCATGCACGTTGTAACTTTAATGCTGCACGTTCTTGTCTTTGATGCCATAATTGTTTTCTTCGAGCTCTTTTACGACCAAGATGTCCACGCCAAACACGTTGCATATGAGTTGCATTTAAACGCCTGAATGTGACAATTTTTATGACTGAATTTAATCCTAATATACCGCGCCTTCTCTGGCGGTAATAACGTTGTATAGTTTTCGATCTTGATAGTTTTTTTATATGTCGATTGCGATAGGCACGTTGAATGCGTATTGCTAAATTTCTATAGTGATGAAAAGCGCGTTTGAACATACGCCAACGCTTTATTGGTAGCCACCATCGATAAAATATTTGATTCGACGCTAATGTTTTCATTTCTAGTCTTTTTTTATATACGTATTGTATTTGATTTGCCGCATTGACACGTTTTGTATAATATGGGAATATTTTATGTACATGCCATGCAGCTACATAATGAATACTTTTCCTTCGCTTATTTGCTAATTTTATATCTCTATGTCTACGATAATGCGTTTCAATGACCCGTGCCATCGCATGTCTATTGTACAATCGTTTCCGATATGCATATTGTAGTTTGACGACATAAAATCCTAAATCAGCTTCTACTAATTTTTTAAAACCACGTCGTTTCCATTGTTTAATTTTTTTCCATAAAAATTTGCGTATTTTAGCAACGGCCATGCGTTTTTGCATCATAATTTGCCTGTAATGTAACAAATTATTTAACAATGCATCGAAACCATGTTGTTTCTGTGCTCGTTCATATCGTCTATAACCTTTTATCAAGAAACGTAAAAATTTAGTCACTCCACGTTTTTTCATATTTTCATCTCGTTTTAATTTTTTAGATATTTTCAACCATTGCCTTAATAATATCAATTGTGCTCTATCGTGACCTGCGCGTAATGCTTTCATCATATGACCAAGTAAAACTTTACGCCGTTTATCACGGAAACGCAAATCATTTGTATAATTCACCCATCTATAAAATCCCCTGGCTTCTAAATTTATTGCTAAATGTCTAATAATTGCCCGCATTGCTAATACACCAACATGTTTAATCATTTCCGGTGTACCATGTTCTAGGATAAATTTAGCAGGCAAATTTAACGATTCTTCTGCCATTTTGCGAGCCAACGTTTTCGCAGCCCTTCCTTCTTCATATTTTGCATGTATGTAATCTTGTTCAATTATTTGTGTACTGACGGCGAGCTCTTTTGGCAATTGATCTTTCAACACTGGGCTTAATTTTGGCCCAACTGGTTTTAAAATTTGATCATTTGCACGTATTGGTGACATGAAAAACATAACATTCGATTTGCTCTTATCATCTTTTGTTATTTGTTTTTTCAATTCAGTATCATCTAACCATGCATTAAAAGGTACAACGGCGGGTACCATATCATCCCTTTTACTCATTTGTTTCTGTAGTTTTTTACTACTTTCTAAATCAATTCCGGATTTTTGCTTCTGTTTTCTATTTTTTTTCTTTTTCCTACCTATAAAACGATCTACGGAATGTATCATTTGTGGAAGTTTAGGTCTAGATTTAGGAGGTGAGATTGGTCCTAACTTTTTTGTATATGGTGATAATGGCATTTGAGCACGATCATGTAAAATTCCTGAATTATTTGCAAAAAAAGTTTCAAACCTTTTTTCATCTTGTAATGGCGATGGTGGAGGTGGTATTTGTTGCGATATTTTAAACGATGTTGGAGCTGGTAAAGGAATTGGCACTTCAAATTGTTTTACATCTTGTGGTGTTAAATAAGACATTGGTGGTGGTGGTTTATTCTTCTCATTATTGTTGTCGATGTCGTTCTTAGTACTGCCACTATTATCTAACAAATCAAAAAATCCACCACCTTTATCATTATCTTGCTCAATTGGCGGTGGTGGTGGTGGAGGAGGTGATTTTCTAGTTGTATTTTCATTTGCCGCTGTTTGACAAAAAGATTCTAATAATTCTACACGTGATGGATCTTCAAAAGTATCCCCTTCATATAATACATCTAAAATTTTCGAGTAATTTATTTTCGATTTTGGTTTGTCCTTATCTACTAATGGTCTTTCTAAATCTCGAACGTTGCGCATACCAAATTGACGTCTTGATCTGCTTCTATTGGACCATGTTGATACAGGCATAGTGGAAGTCATTAACGATAAGGCGTGTAATTTTGTTATATTTGCCATACGTTGTGAAAGTATTGATATATTTTCATCTTGATCATATTTTAAAGATGACATTTTTTTCTCCATCAAATTCATTATTTGCAATGATGCTTTTGCAATATTTGGAGCATCTTTTGATCTTGAAACGAATTCCCTTTGCGCTTCACTTTGATTAGCTAATAATGCTAATGATCGAACACAATTTGCGCGCAATAATAATGGTGCTTCCTCATCTAATAATGGCCGTAATAACCATTTCGATGTATCCACATTGTAATCAATCTCGCCTTTCTCTTCTTTTTCCATGATGATGATTATATTAATAGATCGATGATACTAATAACAGCTTATATAAAAATAAATTGATATGTATATATGGTTTCTTTACACGTATGTCATATTCCTTTCTTTCACTTCAAACTGTTTGTTTTTAAAAGTTCCTTCGATGTTTCTTCGGTTTCTGTTTCTATTCTTTCTTAATGCATGTATACCACTCTATGATGTTCATCTATCTACATACATCAGTACATATACATTGGAAAAGGTAATATCTGTACACAGTATTATTTCTTATTTTCTAAAATAATCATGTATTTTATTGTTTTTTAACTGTTTTTTTCAACAACACTCATGTTGTTGTTGTTTCCTCATCACACATGACGACTCCGGCACATGATCACAACGGAATACCAGGAATACCAGGAATACCTCTCGAAACATCTCGGACTGTTCCCACTTTCTTATACTTGTTAGTATAAGAACAGCACTACTAACAAATAAAAAATTTGGTGAAGGCTGTGTATGTCTGTATGTCTATAGTAAAGATAAGACTACAGAAAGTTACACTTAACTTTCATAGGCGAAATGGCCCGAGATGTTTCGAGAGACGGAATACCAGTGTCGCTTACTCGAGTGAAACTTGGCACCAAAACAGGTCCGACATTCCAATACTCTCTTTTTAAAGGTTTTTATATTACAAACAAATATCATATAAACATGTATTATACAAGCTTTAAATTATTTATATATTTCGGATATATTGATATAAAAATAGACAATTAGGCTTTTAACCTTCTAAACTCCGACATGTTCTGTCGAAAACAAACAATATCAGTGGATTTCAGTGTATTAAATGTTTCAAAATATGAAGGTATAATATTATATCTGTATTTTTTTGCGGAAATTTGTTTTGTTTAGATATTTTTAGAAATTTTGGTAACCTATAAATTCCTCCAAGTGCCAAGTTTTTGCCGAGTTCTTCGCTGCGCTCATATTTTAAGGTATGGGCTGTAGCAGGGAAGAACGAAGGGAATCGAGTAAGTGTCGCTGTTGTCACACTTACAAAAAATGGGTGACCCATCATCCATCATGTAGATATAGGAGAATGAAACAATGATTTGATACAAGTTAGTACAAATTACTTTTTTAGAAGAATATTTATCGCCTGGCCCTGTTATTACCATGCTATGTGCCTATGATGAAAGGAAGATTTTCTTCGATTTATTTTTTATTTTAAAACAAAAAAGGAGGAAACACACAAGAAATTCGACAAAAGAGATCTGGGAGATGTAAGTTGTGATATATATTGTACTGGTTGCAACATTCATATCAAAGAGGAAATATATACTTTCCATTTGCCTGTCAATCTATTCCATAGTATATTATATATTTATATTCGTTTCATTTCCATTTCAACATTTTTGTACACGATGAATAATAATATTGGTTTCACATCAACATGTATATTATTATTTGCATTTTTAATAACAATAGTATATGGACAAAAATATCGTCAAGAATTACAAGCAGAAGGTATTGTACCTTTACGTCCAGATCAAACGACTTGTGATCAAGCATTTAAAAAGAACCCTTCTCATACTTTGTGTTGGAAAGATGATTTGGCATCAGTTGTTACAGGAACATCAGGTGATCATGATCAATGGTGCACAAAGCAAATTAGGAAATTCCATTCGAGTCAAAATGCTGTTGGAAAATATAAAATGTCAGACTGCAACAAGTTAAAAATTGATGCTGACCATGTTAACAATAGGTATGAGTTTATGCAAAAATTATACATGGAAGAAGCAGGTGTCCTGAAAGATCAAAAAGGAAAAAACTGGTTTCAAAGAAAACTAGATACCGCGCATTCCTTCCTATTATGGGGCAGTAGAAAGGTAGTACAAGGTATGACGTTCGGAAAAGTAAAAAGACCAGATTTACCACCCCCTGAAGTTGTATGGGATGCTCGGGACTCGGTTACGAGCTTGTGTCACGCTGCGAAAAAGAAAAAATGTGCAGATGGAAATATTAAAGCACTACAAAGTGTAATGAAAAAGTTTGAACGTGCATTGGATAAAGTGAACAATGCAAAAAAAGAAATTAAAAAATTATATGATGGATATGAAGGTTCAACTTCATTTACAATCAATACGTTAAAAGTAACCAAATTTGCTGGATACGTGGCTGCTGTCTCTTTGGCAGGGCCGCTTATAGCTAAAGCAGGTGCAGCTGGTGCGACGACTGCCCTCGGATCAAAAGGATCCATTGTTCTTGCAGGTGCTGGTGTAAATACTGTAGTTACAGGTAGTCATGCAGCTGCTACTGAATATGGAAAAGTTCAAGCTGGTTTGCAAGATGATATTTCATGGTCAAAAGTAGTTAAAGAAGCAGTTAAAGCAGGAGTTTTACATGCAGGTGCTGGTGCAGTATGGTTAACGAAAGGTGGGAAATTTGTGACGGATAAAATAACTAAGAAACTTGTAAGTCGATTAACAAGTGGTAAATTGCTTAAAATGATTGAAAAAGTTCCACAAAGTAATAAATTATTGAAAAAAGCAGTAGAAAGTTTAGGCAACCATGCAGCTAAATTGAAAAATGTTGACGAAGAAAAAATCGCTGCTTTAGTTTTCAAATCACTTACCACTGCAAATAAAGTTGTCATCAAAAGTGTTATTAAAGGATACGATTACTTTAAAAACAAACCAGAAAAATGCAAAACGAAAAATTGTTTTGTGAAATATGTGGAAAAAGATCTTGAAAAACATATTCTTACTGCTAAGGGCGAAGGTGTTGAAAAATTACGTGCAGAGTTGACCAAAATCATCAACAAGCAATACAAAAAGCTTGAAGTACGTGAAATCAAGGAAGAAGAACATGGAAATTTAAGAGATAATAATAAGAATGCAATGAAGAAGAAATCACCTTGGAGTGCGAAACAAGTTAAAAAATGCACGAATAAAGGTGGTATGTGTTTAAATAAAAAAATTGACAAATGCAATGATGGTACATTTAAAAGTAATTTATGTCCTGGTGATTGGAGATGGAAATGTTGTATTCCATAAAAGAGGGAGGATATTGACATTTGTATTGTAGCGTTTGTATAACTTATATATAAGAATCAAAATGTTCCACACGCACAGCTCTGATGGTATTTTGTATCGTGTAAAGAGTGGTGTGGTATGATAAAAATAAATATGCATATTATGATAATATAAAATTTTAACGAAGAAAAAATTTTAAAAAATTACGTACATACGAAACATAGCGAGTTAAATCTCCTCTCTATATAATTATATTTGGGTTACACACGCTCTTGTTCCCCAGTTCACCTCTTCTCTCTTCTTTTTCTTTCTTGTGAAAATGTTACGATCGCATTCGTAAAATATTTTACCGTATATATGCATATATAAAATATGTACAACGTGTATGATATGCCGCCTACATAATACGTAAGAAATATGATATAAGGATATATGTATCATATCATAAATATTAATATTCGACGAATATTTATCCATATCATAATGATGCATGTGATAATTATTTTTATATTTTTGTTAGTGGTGTGTATTTTATGATAAACATATAATTATGTAGATGTGTGTGTGTGTGTGTGTGTGTTTGTATGATTATTGCAAAAAAAGAGATGTTTCCCATACACTCTTTAAAACGGAATGGCAACCAAACATCGTGTACAAAAGTCAAAATGACAGCTAAGAAAACCTCGGCTATTAAATAACTAATGCGGGTGCTCGCGTAAATATTATAATATATATAAATACAATACCATTCCCAAAAAGTGTGCGTATAAGGAGACCGATATGAAAAAGAGGATAAAAATTTCACTAATGCCGCGCAAACAGATTAATTACTCTTTATAACATTTATCTACGATAACATTTTTTCTAGCACGCCTCGTCAACAGTTATATGTGTATATATATATACATAATAAAAAAAATTATGTCGAATATAACTGCTAATCGTATGTGCTTTTGTATTTGAAATAAGATATGTATATAAAATGTCATAATTCTATTATTACATACCTTGTGATGATTACATTAATGTTTAGTTCTTTTCAACTTCTGCTAATAATGGTAACAATTCATTAACATAAAATTCTTTTGCATGAAATGTTTTATCACCAAAAATCCATCTAAAAAATGATAAAGGACTTGTTTCCCATCCAATTTGTTCTAAATGATCTGCATTTAATGTGCGTATATAGGAACCCCATTTGCTTGATTCGACACTAACAATACCATCGTTCGGCCCAGATCGTCTTAATGTAATTTGATATGGAATTTGATACATCACTGAAATATCTCGTGCCTTTGCTTTTGATCCTCCATAACTATAATATTTAACATTTGGATCATCTAAATTATCTACATTGAATTGCTTTAAATATTTTGATGTTAATTGACGAAAACATTCAATTGTTATTCCTAATTCATCAACCATAAACTCTTCAATATCTTTTGATTTTTCTTCCCCAATTTTTTCAAAACTATAATCAGCAAAATCACTACCACGGTGTGGTGTTCCTATTGTAATCAATGACGCAACTTTAGATCCTCCCTTTAGCGTGCTGATGTAATATCTACCATCTAATCCACCCATAGAATGTGCTATTAAATGAACTTTCTTTGCACCCGTATCTTCTAAAGCTTTTTCAACTGCTTCAGATACAAGGTCAGCCCTTGTTTCAATTGATGATGTCGGTGGTGTATATGGATCAAATATTATTGCACCTTTTTTTTTCATTGCTTTTGGTATACCACGAAAATATTCGACTGGTTTCAATCCAACTTGTTTTACAGCACCACCCAGAACACCAGACAATAGCAAAATTGGTAATTTAGGTACATTGGTATTTACATTGGTATTTACATTATTATTATCATTGTCATTAGAGCCATCATTATTATTGAATTGATTTTTTTCAATAATATTATTTGTTCTCAAACTTTTATTATTATCACCATTCCTGGCATTAGCATGAAAATATTTATATTGTGAAAATAATCCTAATGATGTTGTTGTACATAATATAGCTGCACCAACAAATATTGTTGTGGAACGTTTTTTCATCATTGTAACCCTTTCTTATTTAATGTGTGTCTTTTATTGCACAATTTACCCACCACCATATTATGAAACATTTATATATGCAAATAAAATTTTGTATATTCTTTGATATTTTCAAATGTGTTGTTGTTTTTGTCTTTATTTATTGAGTCTTGTTGCTATTAAAATTCAAAAAAGGTGAAATATTTTCCATTATTTATTTTGATGATCATTTACCTGGTATAGATTACTAACAATATATATTGACAAAGAATAAAGGAGAAGATAAAATACATAAGAAAACAATTTATAAGAAAAAGACGGCGGGGGAAACAAGTGTTTATACGAATAATAATAAGAGTGAAAAATGAATCGAGGAAGAAGAAATAATGTATATATGGCTGAAATGAAAAAGAAAAAGAAGAAAAAACAAGTTGATTTAGCTGGATTGCAAAAACGTATAGATAAATATGAAATGAATGTAGATTTATTAGTAAAACGAGTTGGGGAAGTAAAAGAACATTCTGAATCTACTTGGGATTGGATACGAGATGAATATGAATTATTAGATAATGAAATAGATGGCAACAATCAGGAAATAAATGAATCCATCGTGCTACCATTAAAACGAAAACGCCAACGAATGTTAGACCAATATAAAAATCAATTTTACATTATGCAAACAGAATTAACACGTTTAAATGCTATCCATAATCGTGAAATAGAAAAACAATTTGAACCATTATTAGAAAAAAATAAACTTAAAAATAAAAATTTATCAACATGGACGAAATGGGTGAAATATACAATATTGCATTGGTTCACATTAGGATTAATTACCGTCTTACAACCATTGAATTATTTAGGTTTTGATATTGTTTTAAAACGTATTATACCAAAATCATTATTATCCTTTCAAGAATATGATGAGGAATGATCATGATTATACAGAGTCGTCGTCGTCGGTACAGTATTATAGTTGTCTGAAAAGTCTTTTAAAAAATGAGAAGTGAAATATGTAAAATTGGGAAAATGCAAAAATGTGAATATATGTAGTGCGTGTTGTACGAAATAAGTAAATAAAAAGTAAAATACTACATGAACGTTATTGTCAGAGAGATAATAATTACAAGGCTCTCTCTCTTTTATCATATTAAACAGGATAGCATATTATTCTTGCGATTGAGTATTGAGCATATCATATTACTTAACACGAGAAGTGTAAAATTTTTATAAACTAACGATAAAATACTCTATTTTTCATATTAAACACTCCTCTTCACCTCTAACTCTTCTGGTACAATCTATCATACGTTCGTAATACGAAAAATGAAAAACTTTCACATCTCAGCAGTATATTTACCCTTCTATCTGTTTTAATTTGCATCAATCTCGTCAAATATTTCAACATTTTTTTGGTGTTGTAACTATATATGAATAAAACAACAAATGATGTAGACCGACGACTGCCCACACACATATCTGTATATATTTATTGTTCTTGTGTTTCTTTTGCTACAGCACTGTATAATCCCCATGGATCTGCTTTAGGGTGTCCAACAGGTAATATCCATTCATCTTTAACAGTGAAATCGCCTTTCAATTGCGCTTCTGTACATGATTCTGTTTTTAAACGTTTTAAATTTGTTTTTAAATAATCAAAGACTGGATCTGGTGGTGTACCTGGTAAGAATTCATTATCAAACCATTTCATTGGTGGATATGTCATTTGATAGGAAAAGGACCACAAACTTGTACCTAAAAATTGCGTTTCATGCTCTTCACTTAAACAAAACAAACCATTTGTTGCTTTCGTAACAGCAGGATCTGTTAAGACTTTCATCCATGCTTCTACATATTGCAACATAGTAGCATTGTTTGTTAATGGTGTACATGCTGGACCACAACCTTTACCATGCATTGGTACATATTGTTCATATTCATGACAACTTGCACCAATTGGTAAACCAACCGTAAAATGTCCAGTTTTACCTAATACAGGGCGCATGTATGTGACTTCTTTACGTAATCTGGATTCAAATTCAGCTGGGCTATTGTACATGAAACCACCATCCTCTGGTTTTGGGTCTAAATCATACCCGGAAAAGACATAGTAACCATTTGCACCTAATACATCCGTGGTAAACTCTAAACTTTGATCATGTGCAAATGTGAAATAAGATACTGTACGTCCTTTTGGATGTTTATCATTTTTACAATTAAATTCACCAGTTTCATCTCTTAAATTTGTTGCAACTTGTTTCACATATTTATTTAACGACGTTTTGTATGGATCACGGTATGGTTCCAAATCAACTTGTAAACCATCTAAATCATCACATGTCTCGCAATTACAATATAAATGTGCCGTATCATTTGCAAGTCGTACAATACCAGCATCAGTTAAATTCCTTAAATCTGGGTAAAAATTACCAAATTTACAACCATCATAGTCGTTGTACGTAGCAATTTGTTCCCATCCATCCATACGTGAATCAATTAAAGAAACAATTGATGTTACTTTTTCTTGTTGCTTGTATACGTGTGCTGCTTTTTGATTGTTTGAATCATAATAAATAGAAACATTACATGTTTGTCTATCCATTGATGCTGGTGTCCAACAACCTTCTGGTGTACTTTTACCTGCCCAGAATTCAATATCACCACCATATGAATATACAATGTTAATTTCACTACCTTCATCTGCATCTTTGTTATATTCTGCAATTTGTGGTGCCCATCCAGCACGATTGCATGATGGTACAACATCGCATGTGGAACTAGTGCAATGCAATGGGCCGTACGTGTATGCAGCATTACCATATTTAAACGGTTCCGCTGCATTTGTTTTTGCAATAAATGCAATAATACAAACAATAACTAATAATATTGTTGTTTTCATGTTGTTGTTTATAAATGTTTTTTGATAAATTTTTTTTATTATCCCTCTCTCTGCGAAACGAAACAAAAAGTAAAAAAATAATGAATGAATAAAAGAGTAATATATCTATACTATACTAATTGAAATACAATACAAATTTATAGTTTACAATATAAAGTGTATATCTGTTTATGTATGTAAATGTGATGTATCTCTTCTTTCAATAAAATATAAATATAGTTTTCTTTATGATGTGCACGTGCATGTGATGAATCGAGTGTGTAGATTCATGTAGTATTATTCTATAGTAATACAATTGGTTGAATTGTATTACTCGATTTATTTTATATGGAATAACCTTGCCTACCTTTGAGGTTTTGTTGATAAAATATAGATGAAATTGTGGTCAAATCATTCGATTTTCTTCTGCCAGGTCTGCTGAAAAAATTTAAATTGAAAAGTGAAATACGAAAATACGAAAATACCTATCAAATGTTAATAATTTATAGTTGAAAGGGACTTTAGAATAATATAATATTAAAAATATCATATTTTCTATCGCCTTAATATCGCCTTAGCTTTCTTTATTTTAACAATTTAAATTACAATGCTGTGATTCCTAGAATCTTGCTACTAGTATATTTATAAATCTGGCACCTTGCATGTACACAAAAGGGTAATATAAAAATGACTATAAACAAAAAAATAATTGAGATATCATAAAGTTTTGAAATAATATTTTATCATATTGATTTTTGTAAAAATTCTAAAAAAATCTTTCCACACCACTCTCTCCTCTCTCTCTCTCTTTCTCTCTCTCTCTCTCTTTTCTACACTATTTTGCGTATCGTAGCATTATATAAGAGTACGAATATAATATTTTCTTTTTTACAATGAAATAACTTGGCCCGCAAATCCAGCATTGCCTAAGGCGCCATATAGTTGTGGGAAACAACCTGCAACTACTCCATCACACATACCTTTTGCTTTCACTTCGCCGCTGCCACATTGTTCAAATGTACCTTCTGCACAACCTCTTCGTACTGCACATTGATCACAAATCATCAATAATATCCCTTTTTCCTTCGCAACTTTTGCTAATCTTTCACCGACTGGATCACCTTTTTTAAGAAATAAGATATTATCATCAAAGAACATCATTCCTGCTACTTGAGCGCCATGATTGCCATTCTCTAACTGTGGTAAAATCATTGTTGCCAATTTAAAAGTCGAAGACATTGATGTCGCAAATACATAAGCAACTTGCATGTTGTAATTAATTCTGCTGTTTCTTTTCTTAGCTTTATTTTTCACTTGTTAATACTTTAAAATTCATTTTCTTTTTGTTTTTCTACGTCATAATGGACGAGGAGAGATATGCGGTATAGATATGTGTATCTTTTGATACAAATGGTATACCGGTGGTATATAGTTGGTTGGACAAAAAACAAAAAAACAACTTTTTGATTTCCTATATTATTTTTCTCGTCGCGTATTTCAAAGCGGTGCTGTGTGCATGCTATTCTTTTATATGGTAGAGACATGCTAGTCTGGCGGTGAAATCATTCCGGCCGGCATCATTTTCCTAAAAATCGTTATTATTTTTTACCAAAATTCAAATCATTACCAGGTACACACAAGGGTGAAAAAAATAGTTTGTAGATAAATAACAAATTATATATATATAAATGTTAGATATTAGAAATCATAATAGAAATATATATTTAGTTAATTAACGATTACAATTATACAAAGTATTTATTATTATTATATATATATATATATCATTTAAAAACAAAGAATATTTTATAATAGTATTATTATTTCTTTTTTTTTTATTTGGTACGAAATTAATATTAAATCAAATAATATAATTTTAAAAAAAAATAAAAAAAATATGTCGATTAATGAAGAGTTTCAAACTGTATTTCATGGGGTATCATATATATTATCAATATCGTTGAAGAAAAATTCAAGTGTATTGTACATAGATGTGGAGCAAGAAAATACAGGCGATCGATGGCGTGGTGAATTTAGTGCGAAATACATCGAGCAAATCACACAAAAAACTGGTAATTTTAAACGTTTTGTAGTATTTGCTAAAATGTTAACAGTTGCGTTAGGACAAAAAAGTGAAACGGTATTTGTTGATTTATTAACATATAATGATTTGGAAATGTTGAAAAGTCGCAAAACGGGGAAAGGAAATAATATATCTGTCAACGCATCGTTTGGCAGCAATCGTAGCAGCAGCAATAACAAGAAGCGTTATTTAATATTGACCTATGCCGTCGAATTTGACCGTGTTCATTACCCGTTACCTTTGGCATTTGAAAAAGAACCAGACGTTGAGTCTTTAAAACGTACAGTGCAACGTTTACGAAAAGATATAGCAAGGAAAGATAAGATGATGAATGGTACTGCGAAAAAATCTTCCACTGCTGCTAATAATAGTAGCAATAATATCATGATGGAAGATTATGAAGGTGATGGCAATACAACTGTTATTATTGCAATGAGGGAAGAGTTAGATGCATTACGAAAACAAAATAAAAGATTAAAAAATAGTTCCAAAACAACGACAAATGCACAATACGAACGTTTAAAAGAAGATTCAACGTTGGAGATCAAACGTCTTCGTAAAGAATGCAAATCGTTACAAACGCAATTAAATTTAGTTGCAGATGATCGTGATAGAATGCGTGGTAGATCAGCTGCTCAAAGTTTGAACCAAAGAAGCAACAACGATGTATCAAGGCAATTAAAGATTGTATCGAAAAAATTAAGAAATGTTGAAAAAGCATTAGATTCGGAAAAAGCTCAACATAATCGTACGAAACAAAAAGCGCAGAAATATGCGAACAAAGCAAAGGCGGAAGTTAGCCGTTTAAAAGATCAAATTAAATCAATGCGAATACAAATACGAGATTTGAAAATATCAAACAAACGCCGTGCAATGGTTTCACGTAGTCCTGGTAATAGAAGTGTTAGAAGTGTTAGTAGTAACAGAAGCAGAGGTAGAAGTTCAAATATTAACAATAGATCACGCACTTCCATTCGTACGAGTAATTCAAGTATACGTAGCCGTTCCTCGTTTGGTAGCAGTGCAAGCCGTTCCAGATCTCCTAATATATCTACTAGATCAAGACGAAGCAATAATACATCAGGAAATGTTAGGAAGAAAAGAGTAGTTAAGAAAAAACCTGCTAATACATCTACTACAACTAGAAGAACAAGGAAAACAACACGTACTCGAGTGAATGTATCAAATAACTCCAACCTGTCCACCGGAAGCAGAGGTAGTATTCGTAGCAATCGCAGCAATCGCTCGACACGCTCTACAAATAGTGTTAGAAACCGAAGAAAACCATCTCCATACAATAGTGGTTATTCATCAGCCGCATCTCAATCAAGTGTTGAAAGTGGAAAAAGAACAAGAATAGCAAAGCGAAAAGTTAGGAAGAAGAAGAAATCTACAGCAAAAACGACAAAACGTAGAATTACAAATACAAGAAGTCCATCTGCAGAGAGGAGAAAAAAGGAAATGTTACAACGTGATAGAATGACAGTACCGACTAATAATAGTAAGAGGAAAGCCAATAATAAAACGAAAGCACGGCCACCACTATCATCATCATCAAGTATTAGTAATATTAATGTACCACCAGCACCACAAAGCAAACAACCATCCATCATGAAACCACCTGAAAGTCCAGGATTAAACGATACTTCCTTTGATGCCAATACGGAAATGGCTGATATTGATAGACGTTTAAATGCATTACAAGATTTTTTAAAAGAAGCGAAAAATGGAAATATTGATGTGGAGGAGTAAAGAGATGAAGATGAAGTGTGTATGCATATGTGTGTTTAATTATTTCGTATTTTTAGAGTGCGGGGAGCAAAAATTATTAAAAAAAGATTGGGGATTTAATTCAAAAATTTAAATAAAAATTAAAATTTAATAATATACGAAAATATATAAAAAAGTACACCCCGTCTTTTAATTTTATTTCTACTTGTGTGAATTAATTCCTTTACGGCTCTCAAAAGAATAACTTAACCACAAGCCCAATATTAAGATATCTATCGATCTCACAATATGTGTCAATAACTCCCGAAACAGGAATTACCGATATGAGGTATTTTATAAATCACAGATGTTATCAATTTATATTATATTTCTTATATTAACTACGTACATTTTTTCTTCATTTTATACAAACGTTTGTACACATTTTAAATTAACATATAATACATAAAATTTTTAAACACAGTGTCATCAGTATCGCATGTGTGGCAGGTATTTCACTTTTATTACGAGTATTATTTTCGTGAAAACTTTTATATATATGTCAATAATTTTGTATAGTGTCTAATGCATAATTTTATTTTTTTACATTTTACTTTTTATTTTCTTGCATATGCACCTCTTACACTAGCAATTTTTAAACTAGTTTGATTAGCAATGACTTTATTCACTTTTGATGCAGCGTTGCGGTCAACATAATTATTCCATCCTTCGTTATTAAATTTATCATTTGCTCGTTTAACTTTTTCGTTTACAACAGCCATTTTTTTATTTGCGTCGTTGATGTCTAAGTGTCGAACCATACTATCTGAAACTTTTTCAAATTCTGCACGATTTTTCATACAATTTAATTTCCGTTCATTATAATCGTCTATAGCTTGTTGTGTTGCATAGCCAGGCCACAAGTTTGGATCTCCAGGCCATTTATCACTATTTATTTGCACTTCACATTGACCTTTTCTATGTGTTTCTTTTCCCCATGGTGGTGTATTATCCCACGCATCATTGTAAAACTCTATTGCACCCACTAATTTTTCATGTTGTTCACCCGTCCTCACTTCATTCCACCAATCTGGACAAGTTGCTTTTGTACCAAAATTCGACATATTTCTATTATATTATATATATATATATACACACACACACACACACAAACCTTTTAATTTGTATACACACATGCATACATAGACACACATACTATATCTATGAACTGTTACTTTCCTTTGCCAGTTTGATTATTATTGTTGTGTTAGTGTTTTTGTTGTATAAAGTAGTAATAGACGACTAGTACCTGGTATATAGTACTAGTGAGTAGTAAGTAATATGCCTGGTATTAGTATGTAATACTAAGTTAAACACTGTGATCATACTGTGTATATTATGAGTGTATTTAAGGTATAATATTCCGTGCTGTGTACAGCCTAATCATATAAACCATCACATATGAACTTCACATTTATTACACTTATCCGTTTTCAATCCCCCGCCGCTCTTAATTCTATTAATTCATTGCACCATTCATCAAAAAAGATAGAAAAAAAAGAAAATGAATAAGATCCAAAATGGATAAATCCATGTAAGGAATGGAAGATACTTATACTACATGTATAAAGTTGGACATACATTACAAATATCCAAAATAATACCACAATAAGCAAGAAAATGTCTGCGCGCCTGTCGAATACACAAAATTCTGCACGCGATTCTGCACGTTTAGCACGTTCAACATCCGTACCAGCATTTTCATCACGTGGTGCACAATTATCAGCTAGATATTCTGCTAGAAAATCTGCACGGCAACAAAAATCAGCACGTAGTAATAAAAGTTTGACACTTCAAAATTCTGCACGAAGTTCGTTAAATACAACAAGGAGTGCTTCGTTGCGTGTAACATTAGGTTACACGGAGCGTAGGCCAGATGGCCAGAAACCCGCCGAAATTGATCCATTATGGTGGTATAATCCACAAAGGAGTAAAAAAGCACCGTTGAAATCAACATTTATTGATCCAGATCAAACAGCAAAATTAAATAATCATAAAACGAGGACCCAATTAAAACGCACAATACGACAAAGCACGATACCACACATTTCGTACGATATTGATGGAGATGGTGTTGTAAATCAAAGCGATATGCAAGTAGCAAGATGGATCGATGTAAATGGTAAAGGTACACTAACATATGATGAACGTGAAGAAGGTCAACAATTATTAGCAAAACATTTTTTAGAATATAATAAAGGACAAAGATGGCTAAAACATGTTGCACCACAATTTTGTGGAGACGATATCCAACAAGCAGCATTGGATGTTGCAAATTCAAAAGATTTTGCACGTACTATGTTTATGTTACGCCAAGCATCTAAGCCCGGTAATGGACGTGCCGGCAGAGGTGCAATGGCATGTTTAGATGAAGCATATAAGAATGGATGGGGTCCATCACCAGGCGATAATGATCCATTAGTAAAAACTTTAGTACCGACAGCACGTGGTACAGGCGGTATGAGACGTGCAAAAAGTCGCAGCGAGTTATTTAAAAGTAGGAAAGATGATAATTTAAAATTAGCATCAACGTATGAACCATATAAAGGCGATGTTCCTGATAGTAAATTCCGTCGTGTTACTTTAATGACATCTCCAAAAGCGTGGAATCGAACTAATAATACAACAAAGCAACTATGTTCAAGCATTTATCAAGCAGAGAAAAATATTTTATTACAGAAAACATTGGAACAAAATGGAAATAAAGAATTGGAAACAGCAACTGCAAGAGAGAGAAGATTAAGACCAAAAATACATCTTAAATTTCCAGAACCAGAAGTCGGTTAAAAATTTTATACGTAATATATATATTTGTGTGTAAATAAATTGAGATGAAAGTGTAATTTTTCTCAAAACAAATTGTGTAAAAAAAATATGATATGCATATTCGTATCA
>JACLAD010014843.1_pt1 | contig 20727 bp, 14 predicted proteins | sample 8027901 | NCBI WGS metagenome assembly JACLAD01 (sample SAMN15725071, study PRJNA655200) | protist metagenome | isolation source: fluorescence activated cell sorting (FACS) single amplified genomes of... | place: Spain: Blaines Bay Microbial Observatory, Mediterranean Sea | collected 2016-07-05 | reverse complement strand
GACGACGAGGACGACGAGGACGACGATGGCTTCTATGTAAACTCTAATGGATACAACAACAACAGCAACAGCAACAGCAACAGCAACAGCAGCGTTCGTTCCGCGTACTCTTTGCTTGACCTTGACTACGGTGAGCTCGGCGAGGGAGAGGAGTGGGAGCTGGAGGCAGTGCTAGCTGACGGGTACGACGAGGAGTTACACATGGCAGTGGTGGGCATACACGGTTGCAACAACATTAACAGCAACAGCAGCGCCAAGGAGAGAGGGGAGGGACAGGATGATGGAGAGGAGAGGGATAATAATGCAGGGGGGGATGTTGCCGACAACAACGATAAGGGCAGAAGCAATGAGTCGAGGATGGTTTCTAGGCGAAGCTCAGCTTCAACAACAACGTCTGCAACTGCTGCTGCTGCTGCTGCACAGAGACGGCGGAGCAGCCACAAGATATTGCACGGGCTCACGATCGATCCCAACACAGGATACGCGCGCAAACCATCTACGGTCGACGTTCCAGGAGCATTCGGCGCGGCCGCAACCTTCTCCTCTTCTTCTTCGTCGTCGTCGCCGTCGCCTAGGGGTGTGAGAGATAGGTCTGCCGGGTCTGGAAGGAGCACGGGTAGGAGAGCCAGCGACAAGCTGCTTCCCGGTGCCTGGGCCAGCGCCAACATCATCTCCTCCTCCCCCACTGCCGCGAACTCGAACTCTACCGCGACTACTACAGCAGCCGCAAACAGCATGAGCAGAGGCAGCGCCCGATCCGCATCCAACAGGTCGAGTCGAAGCAGCGGTAGAAGGACGAGCGCGAGGAGGACCGAGGCGTCATCGTCATCGTCATCGTCATCTGCATCTATTGTCGACATGATGGACCTGCCAGTGCATACCCGGGGGAGACAGCGTAGCGTGGCCTTGCCAGTTAGCCAACAATCGGCTGCTGCTGCCGGCGGTGCGGAAGGAGAGACGGGAAGCAAGCACAGTTTCGTCGAGTGCTTTGCGGACTGTTGCGTGGGACTGTTACGGGACCAGGCGGGGGAGGCGACGAAAAATCCTTTCGCACTGACTCACACGGAGGCCGAAGTGTTTGTCAGTGATGGTGGTGATGACAGCAGCAGCAGCAGCAGCAGCAGCGGTATTGAATACTCCAACTCCATCTCATCCGCGCGCGTGCGGACAGAGATCGTGTCTGCAGGGGTGGAAAGAGAAGAAGGGGAAGGAAGGAAGGAGAAGAGGAGCAAGCGGCGACTGCGCTCGGTGTTCCCCGTGTCTCCTGCAGCGCTCTTTGACAGGCGCCGAGTGCTTTACACGAACCAAGTCCTCCTCGCGGTCTACCGTTGCGCTGCGGCGAGTCCTGGAGCGTGCTGCGTCCTCGGTGAACCACGTCCCCTCACGCTCTTGTTGTCCCAGCTGTTCTCGGGCACTCCTGTCGCGGCAACGCTGGTACTAAGGACGTTGAGGCACGTGCTGCCTGCAATCGGTGCGCAACCGGCGCATGGGGCATTACTTGCGCTGCACGCTGCGGGAACTATCCCAGAAGACGTTATGCCGGCTTGGACGAAACCTCTGGCCATTGGTGGAGGAATAGATGGAGGAGAAAGAGGCGCGGAGGCGGGGACAACAACAACAGCAGCAGCAGCAGCAACAGCAGCAGCAGCAGCAACAGCAACAGCAGCAACAGTAACAACGAATGTGAGCGGCGCTGCTGCTGGAGCTGCCGTTGTGCAAACCCTCCTCCACCTCGTTGGCAGATCTCTCTTTGACCCGAGCAAAAGCAGAAACGGATACCCGGTCTCGGGCTCGGCAACATCTCTTCGAGTTGCGTCCGAAGTCGTAGCGTTGCTCCGATCACTGCTGCGGCTGCGCGGTCCGGCGAAAACCAGAGCAGATAGAGACAGGGAGCAGCACGCGCCTGCAGCTGCGTCTGTGTCTATGTCTGTGTCCGCGTCTGCATCTGTGTCTGCGATCGGGGGAGAGGTAGATGGGGAAGGCAGCGGCGGCAGCAGCAACAACAACAACGGCAACAACGGCAACAACAGGAAGAACTGGACTTTTGGGCCTGGCAAGCTGACCTGGGCTCGGATAATCGATTCGCAGGTATCGTCAGCTCTATCCTCTGCCCTGAGCATAGAGGAGCTCTTGTCTCGAGCGGAGGCGGGGCTCGTGGCCCGTGACCAAGCCAGGAAAGGGAAAGGGAAAGGGAAAGGAAGGGCGAGGGGGAAGAGCTCGAGGGGAAAGCACAGGAAGTCCAGGGGAGGACGACGACGAGGAGGAGGAGGAGGAGGAGGAGAGGAGAAGGGAGAGAAGGAAGATGCGGAGCGAGACCGAGAGGAGGAAGAGGAGGGAGAAGAGGAGGAGGGGTCGCTCAGCTCGATCTTGCCAGGGCAGCAGTCGTACTGGCTGCTTCTCGGTAGCCTTTGCGTCCTCGGTGGACAGACAGGTGAGTGAGAACACTTTTAACCCGTTAACTTCCATCTATCTATTACTATCTATCTATCTATCTATCTATCTCACGTATATACACACACAATCTCTGTCCTGTCACCCACCAGAGCTCGCGAGGGAAGGTGGCCGGGTCCGTTTAGTCGTCCACGGTGTTGACCAAGGTCAGGAAGGAGTGCTGGAGAGGTATACCGCGCCGCCGCCGCCGCTGCCTCTGCTAAGTCTGGACGATACGTCGATGCCCGGCGTTGGCGAAGATAAACAACAGCAGCAGCAACAACAGCAACAGCAACGGCAGCGACGCAAGCTGCAAGAAGATCAGCGGAAGCGGTTGCGACGCATGCAGAAGGAGAGGAGGAAAGGCGGTGTAGGCACAGTTCGCTTAAGCCCTGGGACCGAGAGGGTTATCGTCAGGTGTGTATCTTTTTTTGCTATCTATGCGTGTCTGTCTCTCTGTCTCTCTGTCTATCTGTCTATCTATCTGTCTGTCTGTCTACCCCTACCTAAATAAATGGACACAAATTAAATAAACGCACATGTGCACGCACACACACACACACACACACGCACGACAGGAGAGATGCAGATATCGTCCCTGTGCCAGAGATCACCGCATCGCCTTCCATGTTTGCGAATGCTACTCGTTTGTTAAACCTACTCGCTTCTCTCGCCGGTCAGGAGAGGTTAGGCGGAGGGCTCGGAGGAGGAGGAGGAGGAGGAGAAGAAGAGGAAGAAGAAGAAGAAGAAGAGGAAGAGGAAGAAGAGGAAGAGGAGAAAGAAGAGGATGTACCGCCGCTGCCGCCAAAGCCTGGAAGTGGAGAAAGGAGGGAACAAGAGAGGAGGAGGAGGAGGAAGGAGAGAAAGAGGAGGAGCGCGAGGAGGAGGAGGAGGAGGAGACGGAGGAGAAAGAAATCCCGAAGGTCTGGTTTTGACGGTATTCGGGGAGTGCTAGGGTGGCACGTGAGAGTCAGGTCAGTAGTACCCTTTTTCTTTTCCGTTTTATTTCGTGCTTTTGTTTGTTCGTTTGTTTGTTTGTTTGTTTATTCGTTCACATTCTTATGCGTATGTATAAATATATCTACTTTTTCCGTCTTCCTTCCCAGGGCCTTGAAAGCCCTCGACACGATGCTGCAGAACCAAGAGGTGGCGAGCTACGTCGTCAGGCAAGGTCACTTGGACATGTTCATCTCCCTTCTCAACGCATCGCACGGTCCTTACGTAAGACTAGGAAGACCGGCACTGGACAAGCGGTGGGCTGAAGTTGAGGTAAGTCTATTTCTACTTTTACATCATTATATAACGGTAACACTGTTAGGGGCCCTTGTGGTCCTTTGGACACAACATACACACACATACACACATACACACACACACACCGCTAAAGCTCATCCAACCATACCGACAACCGATCAAACCATTAAACCCAATCAGCACGCGTTGCGGGAGAGGGTGCGGGCGACCGGGGGGATCGAGCGCATGGCCCGCGCCGTAGTGTCTGTCGAGGCGAGAGAGGAGGAGGCGAGGGCGGAGCGCTGGCAGTGCCCCCTGTGCTTGTCGTGGAACCACGCTCTCATATCGACTATATCAACCGCCAAAGCTAAGGCCGAGGCTACCGCTGCCACCAACGTATCATCATCATCATCATCGTCAGCAACAACAGCAACAACAACAACAACAACGACGACGGCGACGGCGGCGGCAGCAGCTGCGGCATTGGCGAGCGGTGGGGATGCCGTTGCCATAGCGGCGGCGAGGGTTCAGGCACAGCGTTATCAAATGCGGTGCGGGATGTGCACAAAGACGTTGGGGGAGAGCAGAGCACTATTGGAGGGAACCAATGCCAATGCGAACAGCCTCAGGCACAGGAAGACTGCAAGGTTGGTCTTTGCGCGTGTTGATCTATTGGTCTACCTACGCTCTACACTAGCAAGAAGAAACAATTGTTCGTTGTAATCACACAGACACACACACACGCAATACACACACAATATGTACACACACACACACACATAAACACACAGCATGCGACTTAACGAGGGCATCAACGGGGACAACAAGGACAGCAAAGTAGTCGGCGGCAGCGGCGGCAACACCGGCAGCAACAGCAGCAGCAGCAGTGGAAGTGAACAGAGCAGCTTTGCTTCTCGAAACGGATTGCGTCTCGACGGATTCGGCTTGTCCAGTTCCCGCGCCGACATTGGTGGCGTGGAAGGGAGCGGGGATAGCGGCAAGGGTGGTGCGAACGTTGCCACACCAGTGCTACTTTCTCGGATGTCGCTGGCACCGGGCGGAGTTGGCGGCGTTGGTAATGCAAGTGCCGGCAGCAAAGGTGGTGCTACCGTCGTTGCTGCCAACAACAGCTCTGCCAATGCCGACTACGACCGCGACAACGACGAGGAGGACGAGGATGATGACGAGATATACAGGCAATGGGACTTTGACGGCATAATCTCCAGGCAGTCTTCACGCCGAGCGCGCCTTCGCGTTGTCGAGGTGGACGAAGAGAAGGATGATGACGACAGAGATGAAAGAGAAGGAGGAAAACAGGACCTCGAAGAAGAAGAAGAAGAAGAAGGCAAGCGCATCGTTCTACGGGACAGCAGCGAGTCAAGCCAGCTCTGGCTCGACGTCGAAGTTGACGGCCAGATAAAGACCGTGCTGAGGATAGATGCTTCCCGAGGGATGAGCAAGGAAGCGGTGGCGGAGGTGGAGGCAAATCCATTGGACTCGGTTCGTCTCTCTTCTTCTCTCTCCTCTTCTGCATCTCTCTCCTTTTCCGACTCTTTCGTTGCGGGAGACGCAACAGCACTAGCAACAGCGGCAACAGCAACAGCAACAGCAACAGCAGTAGCAGCAGCAGCAGCAGTAGCGATTCCTCCTCAGTGCCTGGCGGTCGAGCATGGGTTCGGCGCCAACGGTATCGACGGCGGCGGGATGAAATCGCAGCGCGCGATGAGGAGGAGAAGGTACGGCCCCTCTGCCGACAACTTTCCGATAGATCCGCCGGTCTACTTGAACAGGTACACCGTCGTCCTAGACGTGATGCTGCCGGAGCTTGGTATTAGGGGAAGGCAATCGCTGACCGCGGTGATGCAGACCCACGCTTTGCGCAACGACGCTTGCGCCTCGTGGTTTGTGCGAGGAGATGGTGCCGTTGGGTGCATCAAGTACGGGAGGGCCGGCATGGTTCGCAGGGGGCGTTGGCATCGGCTCGCCCTAGCTGTCGATTGTGCGGCAGGTTTGGTCGAGTATTACGTGGATGGGGTGCTTGCCGTGTCACTGAGAGACGGTGAACGTATCAAGGTGCCAGGAGACAGGTAGGTCTACTATATTATACTGTATCGTGATCATCTATCCATAGCGTTTCTCACGCAACCAACAAATAACAAACAAATAACAACAAACAACAAATAACAAACAACGTACGTCAACAGGATTGTCGCCAACGAGCACCGCGCAGCCGTAGCAGCGGTCGAAGCGAGAATGGAAGCTGAGATGCGATCCAACAGGCGCTTGCCCGCGTCGGAGAGCGGAAACAACATCGGCACAAACAGCGGAGCGGCGGGAGGAGGATGGACCCTACTCGGCAACAAGAAGAAGAAGGAGAAGGAGAAGGAGAAAGAGGCAAAGAAGAGGAAGAAGGAGGAAATAGTCGCAGTGAACGCGGAGGGCGCCAAGGCAGAGGAGGGAGAAGAGAAGGAGAAGGAGAAGGAGAAGAAGAATAGGAAGGAGGAAGAGGACATCGAGATATATATCTGCATGGATGATAGGTGGTCCCTCGGCCCCTGTCTCCTCCTCTTCCAAGACTGCTCTGCCAACTCTTCAAACGACAAAGCGCGCCGAGATGCGGGAGGATCACAAAAAGCACAAACAGAAGGAGAAGAAGAAGAAGAAGAAGAAGAAGGAGAAGAGACGCGCGGTCCTGTTCTTGTTAGCAATGTGCACATGCGATCGTATTGCATGGCGGCGCAGGATCTGAGAACTCTCGGAAACGCGACCGGATTTGGAGTGCCGAAACCGACAGCCACGGAAATGGCTGCACACCTCGCGAACAAACTAGGAATTCACCGCAGCTGGTGCAAACAAGCGCTCGACGCGACGCACAACGCGAGGCAGCTCCAGGGCGGCAAGGGCGGCGGCGGGATCGCGCGCGGGTACGGCGCCGCTGCGATGGAGGCCGCGCGAACTTGGCTTATAAAGCACAGGAAGGTGATGAGACTGCGCACGGCTGCCGACGCCCGCGCGCTCACCCTTATGGGATTCTCGCCCGATTTTTGTCGCAGGGCGCTCCTCAACGGGGGCAGCAAAAGCGGCGCGGTTTCATGGCTATTAGAGCACGGCGACGAAGACGTGGAGGGACAAACGGTTGCGTATGCTCCTGGTTCGTCGTCATCAGCGGTGCCTTCGCTGGGCATTGGGGGACCAAAGTTCAAGGAGGAGGATAGCAGTAGCAGCAGCAGCAGCAGCAGCAGCAAAGGTAGTGGCAGCGCGCGCCTTATCCATCCTGGCAACTACAACGGGACTGAATGGACGTGCTGTGGCAACGGCGACCTCGGTAAGCATCTGCTCTCTGTCTATCTATCTCTTTCTATCTATCTCTGTCTATCTATCTATCTCTGTCTATCTATCTATCTAGCTCTGTCTATCTATCTATCTCTAATGCGACCCTTCCTTACTTACTCTAAACACAACACTCCGACGATTCAATCCACAGGCGCTGCCGGATGCACGATGGGCGATGGCAGGTCCTTCGGCCGCCTAGACTGCTCTCGTGGCGGCTCTCAGCTCAGGTGCCAACGAGGCCCCCATTGGAAGTTCGCAGACCAAGATGGCGGAAGAGGTGGTGTTGGCATCATATTGTCCGTGACTAGTTGGAGGGGAGCGACCGGCAAGGGGGCGAGGGTGAGATGGATAGACACGGGCTTGGTCAATGTGTACAGGTGGGGATACGACGGCTGTTACGACATCACAATTGTCGGCGAGGGATATCTCCACGCCATTTCTTCCTCGGCAACCGCGACAAGTGGTGAAGGGGGTGAGTTCGAGTCCATTATCTTATTACTGCAAGAATGAGAGAGAGAAGAGAGAGAGAGAGAGAGAGAGAGAAGAGAGAGAGAGAAGAGAGAGAGATGCAACTCACTCTTCCCACCTTGGTGTACTCTCTACCCTGACAACAGGAGTAGGAGGGACCGCAGATCTCGGCCTCGCTGCCGCCCGAGCGATGAACGATCCATTGCTGGAAGTTGACAACCCGACCTACGCTCTGTCGGCTGCTGTGGGCGCCGCTCCCTCTACGGAGACAAACGCATCTAACGCTTCAGGTGCTGTTGGAGGAGGCAACAGCAACGGGGACAACTACAACAACAACAACAACAACAACAACAATAGCGAAGGAGGAGGAGGAGGAGGAGGAGGGAATGGTAGAAGGATCGCCCCTCCACCCTCCACTCCTCCTCCGCCCTCTGCCGCAACTGCAGCGGCGGCCCTGGAAACGAGAAGAAGGGGAGGTGATGAAGATGGTGATGGTGATGAAGATGAAGATGGCGACGACGTTGATGAGGATACGGTGTCTGCAATTTCTACTGGGTCTCTATCCCTCCCCTCTGCCAATGGCATGGACCTGGCCCGCTTACAGGTCTGTCTATCTGTCTATCTGTCTGTCTGTCTGTCTGTGTGTCTGTCTGTCTGTCTGTCTGTCTGTCTATCTATCTATCTATCTATTCTGAACTATCGTCGACACTACCACCAACAGAGCGAGAGCAGGGAGGTGATGAAGGCGCTGTTAGTCTTGCACGGCCGCCACGCGATCATGAGCATCCTGCGGCACACGACAGTGGAAGGTGGTGGGAAGACGGAAAACAACAACAACAACAACAACAACAGCAGCAGCAGCACCAACAGCCATGGCTACGCAGTTACAGCAGCAGCAGCAGCAGCAGCGTCGGGAGTGATCGCGGCATTAGAAGGAGGAGAAGGAGGAATTGAAGAAACAAAGGAAGGAGGAACGACAACAGTTGCGGCGTACGATCAACAACAACAACAACAACAACAACAACAACAACGCATATCGTTCGCCGGGTTCTTGGGTCGTGACAGCAGCGGTGGAGGTCACTTCATCCGTGACTACCTCCGCGCTTTCTCCGATCACCTGGGCGCGGGTGGCGGAAGGAGAGGAGGAGGAATAGGATGAGGAGATGGCACTGGAGACACTGTCAACGGCAGCAACAACAGCGGTAACAACAACAACAACAACAACAACAACAACACGAGCAAGGACACGGACATTGGCGGTGACAGGAGCGGCGGAAGTCCAGTTGACATCTTGAAGCGTCAGCTGTTCGCAGAGCTCGCCGCTGAAGCGGAGCACGCCTCGCGCATCGTGAGGAATGCGAGGGAAAGGAGCAGGGAGAGGGACATATCTTCCGCGCTACTGCCGCTGTGGAGGACGAGCATGGCCAGGGTTATAACCGAGGAGACGCTGTTTGAGCTCATCAACCTCGCCGCCGGTCCGCAAAAGTACTTGCCCTCTGGCCTCCAGGTCGACACTACTCTAGCGCTTGATCTGGTCTGCACTCTCAAGGCATCCGTCGCGATGGGAAGAGACAAGAAACGAAGAAACAAGGGCGGCAAGGTAACTGCGGAGAATGCGCGACCACAGCTCGGAAAGGCGTCTATATGGCGGCCCGTGCCCCCCAAAGGCTACTACTCCCTGGGAGATCTCGTCTTCCCGCATTGCCGCAGCGGAGGAGGAGCGAGGAAGAAGGACGGGGGGAGCGAAGGAGACAAAGGCAACAACAACGAGAACAACGGCAAGAAGGAAGGTAGCTGGACCGTGAGGCCCACCAAGCCCGTCCTCGTCGTGAGAGACGACGGAGGAGAGCTCGTCGCTCCCCCACTTCGTTTCCAGCGAGTGTGGAGGGGACCGCCGTGTGACGGACTCGTGACCGATGCTTCCGAACACTTTCAAGCCGCGAGGGAGATGCGCGTCCCGGTGTCGGGGTCGCTACTGCATCATCGCTACGGCGGTGCGTGTGACGACGGCGTGAGCGTGTGGAGACCAGTTCCGCCCCCAGGCTTCGTGTCTCTCGGGCACATCGTGCTCCCAGGCAACAGAGAGCCCGAGAGGTGGATGGTCCGGTGTTTGCACAGGAGCTGCGTGCACGCTTCTTTCTTCTCGCAGCGCGCGTTTGCGTCTTCCGGCGCTCCCGCGGATACCAGCGCCAACGTGTATCCCTCTGCATTGTCGTCGTCGCGAGACAGAAGAAAAGGAGGAGGAGAGGAGAGCGATGATGAAGTTGTACAAGGACCTCTCTCCCTGTGGAGAGTGAACAACGCGAGCGGCACTTTCGTCGCGTCTGTCTCTCCCCAGTTCCTTCAACCAGCCGCGGCGAGTGCCCTCCACGCCGGAGGAGTAGAAGGGAGCGGCGACGACGTCGGGTCCCCGCGCCAAGCTCTTTGGCTCCTCCAGCTTCTCGTGGACTTTGACAGCGCCATGGCGCCTGGCTTTGGAGCGCTGGCCCCATTCGTATTCCGCGCTGAATTGGTCCACACCTTGCTCAACTTCGTTTCCGACGCCTCGGGCACTGAAAGAATCAACGCACTGCGCATGTTGGCGACGCTGTTGAGGAGGACTCCTGCGGTGGCGCTCACTCCTTCTCTGCAGAGAGAGCTCTGCTCCATCCGCGAGGAGATGGAACGGCTGAGGGAGAAGCAGGTCGAGCGAGGCCTGTACTCCGCTTACCTGTGCGCTTTGGTTGAAGTCGGGGTTTCGATCGCGCTCCGGCAAGCCGAGGCTGCTGAGGTTGCCGAGCAGACGAGTAGGGCAGTCGCGGCCATAAGTGAGTCGATTCGATTCGATTCGATTCGAGTCGAGTCGAGTCATCATTTATTCATCTATCGGAGTGGTTTTTTGCTTTGCTTTTGCTGCCGCCTGGTTTTGTTTTGCTTTGCTTTGCGTTGCGTTTAATTCTGTTCTACACTGTTCTGTCTTCACTTGACACTTTTTTTATCATCACTCATTCATCGACAACAACAACAACAACAACAACAACAACAACAAACGCAAACGCACGCGTATTAGGTGACTTCCTCGATGACGATAATGAGAGCCGCGAGACGCTGAGGGCTCTCGGAATGGACAGAGATGACGACGGCGACGACGACGGCGACGACGGCAGTGGCAGTGGCATTGAGAGCAAGCACGGAGCGAAGCACAGGAGGAGACACACACATCGCCGGACCTTATCTTCACTGAGTTCGATGGCAGAGGATGTGAGCGCCTTTGGTTCGGCCGATCTGAAGAACCTTGGCGCCGCCGGTGCGAAAGCAAGACGAGCTACCTTTAGAGGAGGAAGAGGAAGAGATGGAAATGGTGGTGGTGGTGGTGGTGCCGGGCTCTTATCGCAACAGAAGTGGTTTAAAGATGTTGTCGAGGTAGCGAGGGTGATGGAAGCGCTATCTGGGATGGTACGTTATCGTTCATGTACCATACCCACCCCTTTCCATTGAATTTGAATTTGAATTTAAATTGAATCTAATCTAATTCATCTATTGTAATCATGCATTTCCCGTGCTTACTTACGTACGTTATCTTTAAAATGGATGTGCCTCATCTTGTCTTGTCTTGTTTTGTTTCTGTTTTCTTCTTGTTCAGGGCCGTGGCGCGGGAGCTGCATCCCAGGCCGCCAGCACCGCCGCTAGGAGAGCGAGAAGACTCCGCAAGGAAGAAGAGAGGGAGAGGGAAAGAAGAGGAGGAGGAGGAGGAGGAGAAGAGAAGGAAGGGGGAGGAGTGAAGGATGTGGCCTTAGTTGCATCGAGAGCAGAGGGTCTCGCTTCTCGTCTTTCACAGCGCGCTCGCGTGGTCAGAAGGAGGCTTCCAGAAAACTTCATGCTCGCCAAGGACACTTTCCTGCGATTCATCCTCGTCGCAGAGACAGTCACGGTCGAGAGCTACCACCCTTACGGAGAAGACGCCGAGCTACTTGGCCGGCCTGGATACGCGAAACAGGTCGTTGTGAGGGCGCCCGGAGCTCAGTCCGTGGCGCTCCGCTTCGACGCTCAATGCGAGAGCGATCTGCGCGACGGTCTCGTGGTGTACCGTTGCATCGGTAAGGACCAGACCACCGGCAAGGGGAGGTTTAAGGAGTTGAGAAGCTTGCAAGGACAGTTCGGCGGAACTCACGTGGTCGCGCCCGGCAGCGAGGTGTTGCTTCGCTTTCCAATGCCGCGGCAGATCGAGTGGTGGTTTTCGTCGCAGAGGAGGGGATCTTCCATCGCGCTCAGAAACGACAGGTGAGTGTTGGTTTAGGGTAGGGTTAGGGTTTAGGGTTAGGGTTTAGGGTTAGGGGGGTTATTCGTTTCATGATAGATAGGGCATCGACCATTACGTGTATCTCACAAATTCTTCCCCTTCCTCTTCTTCCTCCTCCTCGATAAACATGAAACACACGAAACACAAACAATTGTAAATAAATAAACAAATGTAAATGTAAATGTAAACGCTTGCTTGCTTGCAAACAGCCTAAACGCCACGTTCGAGGCCACGCGATCCTGGCAGTCAGTATTCACGACGAAAAGACTCACAAGGAGAGACGGACCCGTGTACAGCTGGGAGATGAGGGTGGAGAAGACGAGCCCCGCGGGCAACATCTTCTTGGGCGTCGTGATGACGAGGGACGCTCAAGGTCACAAGTGCGAGGCAAGGACCGATACCTACCTCGGCAGAGACTCGTGCGGTTGGGGTTGGATTGGTTGCATGTCCCTTTGGCACGGCGGGAAGAAAGTGGACCCGAGTTTCGGAAACAGGCTGAAAACCGGTGACCTGGTCTGCATCACGCTCGATCTCTCCGGCGCGGGGCCGCTGCGCAAAGATAACGCGTTGCGCGGGAGGCAGCAGATGGAACCTCCGGGCGCTTTTAGGCACGGGAGGGGAACCCTTTCCTACGCTCAGAACGGGGTGCAGCTCGGGACTGCGTTCGACGACCTCGACACGGAATGCGTGTACTGTCCGGCCGCGTCCCTTTATAACAACGGTGACTGCATCTCCATCATAGTCGGTGGCGCGCGAGGGCGGAGCAGAGAGGATGATGATATGGCAAGGGGAGTGAACTTGCCCTACATGACTTCGGGAGAAAGAGGAGGAGGAAAAGGAGGAGGAGGAGGAGGAGGGAGGGGAGCGGGGGGTGCGGCGGCGGCGGCGAGGGCAGCAGCAGCAGAGCCCCCAGCTCGCGTCGCAATGGCACAGCAACTCAGCCAAATGGGTTACTCCATTCCTGTGTGCCTAAAGGCGCTGAGAATAGTCAACGATGACATACAGCTAGCAGCCGAGTACTTGCTAGTCCACGCGGACGAGCTCGCTTCTCTCGTAGAGGAGGAGAAGTTGCAGGTGTCACAAGAGTACGCGAGGAGGGAGAGGGAAGAAGAGTTTAACTGGATGGTAGAGGTCATGTCTCGCTCCCTGCCCTCGCCTGGCGCTACCATCGCGGGCCGTAGGGCTGAGCTCGAGAAGGAGGAGAGGGAGGCGGAGGAGGAGGCAGACGCGGAGGAGATGAGGAGAGCGAAGGAAGAGGCCATGGGTGGTACGCAACAAAGAACCCTCCTTGGTGCCGGCGGCGGCGGCGGCGGCGGCGTGGGTGGCTTTAGCGGCGTAGACAACAACAACAACAACAACGGCAGGAGGCACGGCGATCACGCGGCTCCATCTAGGTCAATGTCCAAGTGGTCGTGCCCAGCATGCACTTTCTTCAACGCTCCCGCAGTGCAGAGGTGTGAGATGTGTGGCACCTTTGTGTCGGAGCAAGATAGGCACGGACTCGCTGCCGCCGCCGAAGGTATATTCGACTCGCGTGGCAACTTGCGATCCAGTGCTGCTGCTGCTGCTGCTGGGGCGATGCAGATGAGGAGAGGGCGGAGGAGCACGAGTGGCGGCAGCAGCGCCAGCAGCAGCAGCAGCAGCAGCAACAACAGCAACAGCGTGAGCAGAGGTAGCGGCGGCGCTAGTAGCGTGATCATCAGCGCAGTGCCAGTTGCTGTTGACGGTCCCGGTGGTTCCAGCGAAGGAGGAGGAGGAGGAGGAAGAGAGTTTGGAAGGATGAGTCGGAAGTGGGGCTTCAGAGTTCACGCTGTACCTTCGTTCGCGGACGATGCTATCCCGAGCGTGGTCGCGCGTCACCGCGAGAGCCTGGAGCGATTCCACGAGCTCAACGGCGCGATGACGTTGGCGCAGGACATGGCAATCGTGGCCGTAGCAAACGACATCTGCAGGAAGACGGGGAGAGACAGCTTGGACCTCACGCCCGAGGCATTAGTTCCGACCAAAAAGCACAGAATGTTGTACAGGGCCCTCGCGGACGTGCCGACGCTCACTGTTCAGCTCCGATTTCTAGTTCTCCGAAACTTTAACCGCCGGTTGGTCGAGGTAATCAGTCTCGTCGACCTCTCCTGCGACGACGCCGTGTCGGTCCTGGCCGCTCGCTTGCGCGCGCTGCGTGGATTGGTCACGAGCGACGTGAAGGACGCGATCTGGACCCGAGTGTTGAGGCAGAGCCACACTGGCGACGCCGACAGCATGCAGAAGGGCAAGCATCCGATGGTGCACTTGTCTCGCGACAGGGCTTGGAACTGCAAGAGGAGCGGGAGGGTCGATGCGGCTGGAACTGAGACAGTGTTCGGGCAACTGTACCAGCAGCTTCACGCGCCGAGGAGAGGAGGAGGAGGAGGAGCAGGAGGGGGAGGGGATGACGCCGACAAGAGCGGTGGAGCTGGCAGGGCGCCCGTGCCCGCGAGGCAGCTCAGAAACAAGGATCGTGCCTTCTACACCGTCCTCTTGGGGGAGAGTGCAGACGACTACGGTGGACCTTACAACGAGGTGATGGCTCAGGCGTGCGGCGAGCTAATGTCCCTCTCCTTGCCCCTGTTCGTAAGGTGCCCCAACTTTCACGACAAGCTGGGTCTCAACAGGGACTGCTGGGTTCCAAACCCTCGCGCGGCGTCTTCCCCGCGAACGCTGTCCATGTTTGAGTTCCTTGGGAAACTGATGGGCGTCGCGATACGCACGAAGAACTACCTGGGCGGACTTAGACTTCCCGCGATAATATGGAAGCCTCTTGTTCAACAGCGCGTGACGATGGAGGACGTTCGTGCTGTCGACTCTGCGCACACAAAGATCATCGACGACCTCGCGTCCATGGGTAGTGCGGGCTCGGGCGTGAGTGCTGATAACTGGGAAGATATAGCGGAGGACCTTGATCTCCGGTTCGTCGTCTACGGCGCCGACAAGAGGAAGTATGAGCTGATTCCAGGAGGAGCAACCACGATGGTGACATGGAGATCGAGGCCGGAGTACCTTCGCCTCGTTCGAGAGTACAAACTTACGGAATTCAAGAGGCACTGCGCCGCGATCGCGAGGGGAATGGCCACGCAAGTGAGTGTCCTTTCGTTCGTATTGCTCTCTATCTCTATCTCTATCTCCCCCTATGCCCTTGTTTTAATCCACACCTCACCCTCACCCTTACCCTTCCCTTTTACCGCTACCGCAGGTCCCGTCGGCGCTCCTGTCTCTTTACACGTGGCGGGAACTCGAGCTGATGGTCTGTGGCGTGCCCGAGATAGACGCCGCCGTGCTCAGGGAAAACACGGTGCGCTTTTGCTCTGCTCTCCCCATATCTACCTCTACGTGCCCCTATCTATCTATCTATCTATCTATCTATCTATCTATCTGTCTGTCTGTCTGTCTGTCTGTCTGTCTGTCTGTCTGTCTGTCTAACACATACGCACGCACGCGCGCAGGTCTACGGCGAGAACTGCGGCGAGGGCGATCGCACCGTTCGACTGTTCTGGGAAGTGATGGAGGAATTCACGAACGAGGAGAGGGGGAAATACCTCCGTTTCGTGTGGGGTAGGAGCGTGCTGCCGTCTTCGCCCAAGTCCTGGGAGCGCAAACACAGAATCAACTGGTTGCTTCGAGACAGGCCTGACGATTTCCTCCCCGTGGCGCACACCTGCTTCTTTGCCCTGGACCTGCCGCAGTACACAAACAAGCAGACCCTGCGCGAGAAACTCACCTTTGCGATAACGCACGGGGTTGCAATCGACGCTGACGACACTACCGTTGCACGGCAAGCGGCCGCGGGTGGCCTTTGGTTGGAGGACTAACTGACAATAGATAGTCTAGTCTAAATAGAAGTGGGAACACAAATAAACAGCGAATGACCAGCTAGCTGATTAGCTCGCTAGTCTGGAGGAGGCGGAGCGATGGAAGGAGGAGAGAACAGACTAGACTAGAAAGGGAGAGAGAGAGAGAAATAGAAATAGACACAGAGATGAATGAATGTGGGGAGGAGTATAGAAAACAGAAAGAAGGAAAAACGTATAACATTTTTCTACTTGGTTACATCCGCCGTGACGTTGGTCGTATTCTTCAAGATAATCTTTTCGATAGCAATGATGAGGTGCTCAGGAGGCGAGCACTCGGTGCAGCGGCAGTAGGCTTTGCGCTGATCGACAATGGACACTCTGCGGATTGGATTGGATTGGATTGGAGAGAAAGAGAAAGAGAGAGAGAGAAGGTTGAAGCTGAAGGGTGAGAAAGAGACGATCCACCCACACCGGACAACACACAACTAGCAGCGATCGATCATTAGGCGTAAGAATAAATAACCCACGCGCAAAAGGACGGGCAGAAGTACGACACGGCGTCCCACGGGTATCTCTTGACGCAGCACCCGCCTTGCTTGTGTCCCTGAGGTTGGGTGCGCCCGGGAAACGGAGTTACGAAGGGTTCCGGGCAATGGTATGTGTCTTCTTCACCAAACGTCTCCTTCGCACCGCCGACCGAGAAAATGCCCAGGACAAGGGCGCTCGTCACTGCCACGGCTGCCGAGGCAAAGCATATTCGCTGGAGCGTGAGCAGCACTTTTGTCATGGCCGCGTTGAAGATATTTATGGTTCAAGAATGTCCTTCCTTCTTCTTGAGGCTTGACCTTGACGCACTATTCTTGTCCGATCCAGAGCAATGAGGTCATAGGGCACAGGTAGACATCTCGCCATCACCCCTCTCTACTGTGTGTGCTACGGAAACAAAAAAACACAATTTCGAACCCTGACGACGATTTCGCGCTTTTACTCTCACATACGACGTACGAGTACATGGATGTGTGATCTCTCTCAACCAGCTTCCTCCTCCACAGCTGTTATAGAGGAAGGCTCGTAGCGTCCACATTTACACCTACACGGAGGCGGAGAGTTCACCCCTTACATCGTCGCTTACATCTGCCCAATTACCAATCATCTTCGAGATCGGACGCGCCTCCTGGGGGACTCATTGGCTCCAGGTCGTGATAAATGGGGAGACCAGACTCTTCGAGACGAGGCCAGGGTGCTTCACGCCGTGGAGGTCGATGAGAACCAAGATGCGATGTCTCCAGCGCGGCCACAGCTTGGTCCGTCAGGTCAGCATCGCTTTGCCTCTCCGGCAGGACCGGCTGCGCCTGCGGCTCATTCTGTTGTCTTCCCATTACTTCAGCCGAGGGACCGCCGCCCTCGCCCTGAAGCCCCTCCGTCGGGACCGGCTGCGCCTTCGGCTCATCCCAGGACCGCCGTTTCAGAGGAGGCTCATTACTGGCGGGCTGACGTTGCCCTTGTTGGACAGGCGGCTTCGGCTCATCTCTACCAGCCACCCTGGCAGACCGCCGTTTCAGAGGAGGCTCATTACTGGCGGGATAATGCTCGTCGTTGTACTTTTTGCTAGACACAGCGAGGACGTCATCCCTTCGAGGAGGTTCTCGGATCCGAAAAGACCTTCTGGGCGGCGGTGCTGCAACACGCGGCTCAGCGTGAAGCGGCTCAGCGTGAAGCGGCTCGACTAACTCGCCTGCCGCGGATTCAGGACGAGGAGCTTCGACACGCGGCTCAGCGTGAAGCGACTCGACTAACTCGCCTGCCGCGGATTCAGGACGAGGAGGTGCGCCCATCACTCCAGGGCTTTCGTCCAGGATGACATGACCAGGAACCGCCATTTCCTCGGCACTCGCGCGCTCGAGCGCTAATAATGCGGAATCCGCTCCTTTGACTGCAACAGGCATCTTGCCTGCGAGAGTGATGAACGTGAACAGAAAGAGAGCAGTTATCTTCATCTTTTATTGTTTTGTGTCGTTTTTCTTTCTTTATGTTTATTTATTTATGAACGCTTGTACCACAACCCTAGAAGACAATTCCGTTTACCGCGTGAAACATCCTGTACTCGTGCGTGCGTGCGTGTGTGTGTGTGCGTATGCGTGTGTATGTGTGTGTATGTGTGTATAGTGTATGTGTGTGTTTGTGTGTGTGTTTTGTGTGTGTGCACGGGGCGTACCAGCAGCGTACGACCCCATCGTACGATGATGTACGACCCCACAACTGCCTTTTTCTTCAGCGTACGACCCCATCGTACGATGATGTACGACCCCACAACTGCCTTTTTCTTCAATACGAGCTCCGAGCGTCGCTAAAATATGCCACCTCCAAATCCCTTTTACTATCAAACCCCATCCAAACCACTATTTCCCATTGGTTGGTTGATGAGTTGCAGCCAACCTGTAGACCACACTGGGCATTTTGAGGCGCGAGCATGGCTGCCCTCGTGTTTGTGACGCCAGTGGGAGATGTTTGGGAGGGGGGCAGCGGCAGGAAGAGGAGTTTGTAGGTCTGCTTCCGCATGTTCGACCGTTGGTGTTTCGCATACCTCACACCCGGCTCCATACCCGTAAAACGGACCCAAAAGAGAGCAGCAACCCATGATATCGGTCCCAGAAGCTATGCCGCCGCATCTTTGCCAAGTGGTTGGATCACTGAGAACGGTGGAGGGGTTGGGTGCTCACCAAGGTGCCCGAAGTGTCCTTCGATTGCGAACTTTCGCACAAACATCTCGACCGTTGCCAGTCTCGCTACCGCTCGCGTCATCGCTTCGCCCATGGCAGCCCGAAATCCAGCAAAGATAAACAAGTCCCTCCTCGCACTCGCCAATCATGCTTTGAATGCCGGTGAATCGACTGGAGTGGGTCGCTGGTTCGTATGTCTTGATTTAGAGCCGGTCGGAGCTGCGGCGAGGCAACTTATTTATTTGATTTGGGCCAGGGTGGAGTTTGATAGGCTGGCTTCAAAATCGCTGGGATTTTAGCCTTTCTCGGAGCTCGTAGGAGAAGACAGCGTTCTCAGCACCAGAGCTTGAAGCTCAGGATAGCACACCTCCACGATCGCCGTAAGTCGTCGCCGCGCTATGGTGATCCTCGTGCCAAGCGCAAACTCTGCAGCGACCGTTGCAGTTTGAATGACGATGTCACCTGTTTTTCTTGGGAAGAGGAGCAACTCGTGCCTTTGCTCGTTCCCTTCGCATCCTTTAGGTCCTTCTTCATCTTCGTCTTTCTCCTCCTCTCTCTCTGTCTCTGTCTCTCCAGTTTTCTTGCCCGTGCTCTCTCCCGTTCTCGCTTTCTTTTGAGAACAAAGAGGGCTCACGCCAAGTAGCTCAAACACGAAGCCACGCAACTCTCCAACACAACTGTCTGCTGATGACGTAGACTTGCTCTCCTCCTCTCTCTTTCTGTCTAAGTCTAGCAGAGCCCCCCGAACCTCCCTGACAGAAAGACCTGGGCGCATTCGCACCTCTGCTGCGTTCTCTCCTAGCCAGAGGCGGCGGGACGCCTCGGCGAGTATCGAAGAGACGCGACCAAGCCTCGTGCGCGGCAAGGTTCCTTCACCACAACTGCCTTTTCCGTCATCTTTCTTGTTCTCTTGCTCTTGCTGCACAGTCTTGACTGTGCGCGCCAATACCAGGAGGGTCTCCTCCGCTGCAGCGGTTGAATCTTCGACCTTTCTCTCTTCTCTCCCTGTTCGTGTTTCTCCCAATCCGTCTCGCGGCGGCCAACGCGGCATCTCCAGCGCACGTGCACAGATCGAGCGAACAGAGGCCCGTGCTCTGCGAACAGCAGCGCAGCGGAGAAGGTCCAGTTCGTGCCGAGCCGCTGCTGCCGCGCTGGCAGTTGCACTTGCCGCCGTCGCCGCCGCTTGCGATTCATGTGGCTGCTGCTCGTGACGGTGATGGTGTTGATGGCGATGCTTTCCTTTCCCATCGTCTTCTCCGGCTACGGTCTTCGGGGAAGGCGGGGGTGATAGCGACGAAGGAGGAATCAACGCCTCGAAGCTGAGCAACGCATGCGCTCTGAAAGCGTCGGCCAAGGTAGTGTCGCAGCCGGCGCTGCAATGAACATCGCAGTCGTCGCCGCCGTCCTCGTCACCATCGTTGTTGTTTCCTTCGTAATTGCCTTCGCCTTCTTCTCTTCCTTGCAGCCCGGCGATGGTGTCCACCCATGAGAGAAATGCGCGCGACACTGCAACCCACGCCGCCAAAGACACGGAGAGGGCTTCAGACTTGGTGCTTTCGCAGAGGTGTTTCTTGGGTGATGTCCCGGCAGCAGCAGCAGCCTCAACTGCGAGTGCCACCGCTGCAGCAGCACTAGCGGCATCTTGTGCGTCCGCAACGATCACGTTGGCATTGATTTTGCCCATCACTCCATCGTTTGGTCTATCGTGCCCTGCTGCTGCTGCTGCTGCTGCTGCTGCTGCTGCTGCGGATACGAATCGTTTACCGCTCACAAGTGGCGGAGACGGAGAGGAGAGTTGCACTGGAATCTGGCGGCAGAGGATGTCGTGACAGCTCGCTCGCAGCGCTGCCGCCGCCGCCGAGGTCAGCGCTCCGCAAACGTCACTAAGGAGTTCTTGCATCTCCCTCGTCCCGTCTTTTGAGACGCTGAAACGACTTGCCGCGAGCGCGCACGCAACAGCGGTGGCCGCGGTATCGTCGTCGTTTTCGTCCGTGCTGCGTGCTCTAAAGTTCGTAAGGCCAAGCCCCTCTCCAGCGTGGTTTTTGCCGATGGCGGAGATAGCGCGGATCATTGCGGGGAGCCCGTCGGCACTCTCCAACCCTTCACCTTTCCTTCCTCTCCTCGCGCTCCTGTCTTCGCTTTCGCTGCCGCCGCTGTCTGTGGCGAGCTCGGACAAGAGTCGCGGGAAGGCTAGGCGAAGGGCGGTGCGCGCCGCAGGCATGAAGACCAGGCGGAGAGCAGCTCGCTCACCCTTGCACCACTTGTTGGTGCCGACGTTGCTGCCGCGGTGATTAACACTACCACCGTTGCCGCCGCCTCCTCCTCCTACCGCTCGGTTGTTGTTGTTGTTGTTGTTGTTGTTGTTGTTGTTGTTGTTGTTGTTGTTGAGAGAGAGCAGCGCGCGCACTTCATTCAGTCCGACGTCACAAAGCGTAGCAGC